>ULXT01063113.1_pt1 | contig 40619 bp, 31 predicted proteins | sample 1961571 | NCBI WGS metagenome assembly ULXT01 (sample SAMEA4835846, study PRJEB28245) | human gut metagenome | biome: gut microbiome; material: fecal sample | place: Denmark | collected 2008
TGCCTGAAACAGCCGACATATTGGAGAACAGCATCTTGCAGGCATCCCCCGGATTGCTGTCTACCCTGCTCAAAGACCACACGACGAGCAGGGGCGATGCCGTGTGCAACATATTTTGGGCGACTTCCGACTATGAACACCTTGGCAAAGGGTATGGCTACCGTGACCCGATATTGTCCGAACTCATCACGGGTGACAACGGTCAGGTCATCATGCCCCGTGTCCTGAAGCACAAGGACACCCAGTCGGCGCGTGTCCGCGACATGGCGGAGGTGTTCACCCCTGCATGGGTGTGCAACGCGCAGAATAACCTGATTGACGAGGCGTGGTTTGGCAGGAAAGACGTGTTCAATACGGAATACACGTCAGAGAACGGCACGCACGGCTGGGAAACGAATCCCGAAAGAATCTCTTTTCCCGAAGGAAAGACATGGAAGGATTATGTCCGTGACACACGTCTTGAAATCACCTGCGGCGAAGCGCCCTATATCGTCAGCCGCTATGACACCACCACAGGCGCGGTTGTTCCGCTTGCCGACCGTATCGGATTGCTTGACCGTAAACTGCGCGTGGTCAGCGAGAACACCGAAACTTCCGGCGAATGGCTGGAAGCCGCGCAGGAAGCCTACAAGAGTATTTATGCCTACGAATGGCAGGGAGACAGCCTGCTTATCGCCCGTGAATCCATGCTTGCCTCCTTTGTCGAATACTACCGTGCCAAGTTCGGAAAAGACCCATTGACGAAATCCGTCAACTACATCGCCTACATCATTTCGTGGAACGTGTGGCAGATGGACGGACTGAAAGGTGTCGTACCGGACAGTTGCCACGACAAGGTGCATACAGAAATGTCACTTTTCGGTGAGAATACGAAAACCGTCACACCTTGCGAGGGATGCAAGACGGACAACATTTACAAGCACAACGGCACTTATTGCCTTATAAAGGACTGGCACGCCAAAGACCCGCAGACAGGACGTAAAGGCAAGCGCGTCCGTTTTATCGACCTTCTAAAATGAATGCCTATGAAATACTTTTCTTCCCTTAAACTTAAGCTGATATACGTGTTCCGCATCAACGATGCCGCACACGAAGGATGTCTGAAAATAGGCGAGGCTACCTGTGACGATGAGAGCGTCATTGGGCTGGCACCGAACAGCAAACCACTAAACGAGGCGGCACGCAAGCGCATCAACCAGTACACGCAGACCGCAGGCATACGCTACGACCTGTTACACACTGAACTGACGCTATACAACCGTGGCGGCTTACGTTCGTTCAACGACAAGGAGGTACATGCCGTGCTGGAGCGTTCAGGCGTGAAGAGGAAGATATTTGACAAGGAAAACAAGGCTAACGAGTGGTTCATCATCACGCTTGATGTCGTGAAGCGTGCCATTGCAGCCGTCAAAGAGGGCAAGGAATCCCTGTCGCCGGGAGAGGTAACAAACGGGCGCAACCCCATTGCATTCCGCCCCGAACAACGGGAAGCCATAGAGAAAACGGAAAAGCAGTTCAGAAAAGGCAACCAGATGCTCTGGAACGCCAAGATGCGTTTCGGCAAGACACTCTCCGCCTTGCAGGTGGTCAAGGACATGGATTTCAGGCGGACGCTCATCCTGACCCACCGTCCTGTGGTGGACAGCGGATGGTTCGAGGACTTCGGCAAGATATTCTACGACCGCACTGATTTCGCCTACGGCTCTAAGAACAACGGCGGGAGCCATGCCAGCCTTGAATGCAGGGCAAAGGCAGATGGACTGCATTATGTTTATTTCGCCTCCATGCAGGACTTGCGTGGTTCGGAACTTGTAGGCGGCAACTTCGACAAAAACAATGAGGTGTTCGCCACGTCTTGGGACCTGATTATCGTGGACGAGGCGCACGAAGGAACGCAGACCGAACTCGGCAAGGCGGTAATGGCTGAGTTGGTCAAGGAGGATACAAAAGTTTTACGGTTGTCTGGTACGCCGTTCAATCTCTTAGACGATTTCAAGGAGAACGAAATCTACACATGGGACTACGTGATGGAGCAGCGCGCCAAGTATGAATGGGACAAGACCCACTTCGGCGACCCCAACCCGTATGCGGCACTGCCAGCCATGAACATCTATACCTATGACCTCGGACGTTTGCTCAAGGAGTTTGTCGATGAGGACGTGGCTTTCAATTTCCGCGAGTTCTTCCGTGTGGACAAGGACGGCGGTTTTGTCCATGAACGTGACGTTTCCGCTTTTCTCAACCTGCTTACCAAAGAGGACAAGGAAAGTTGTTATCCTTTCGCTAGCGAAGAATACCGCAATGTGTTCCACCATACGCTGTGGATGGTGCCGGGCGTGAAGGAGGCAAGGGCGTTGAGTGCGTTGTTGCAACGACACCCTGTATTCCAACATTTCCACATCGTAAACGTGGCGGGTGACGGCGACGAAGACGAGGAAAACCGCGGTGCGCTTGAAATGGTGAACGCTGCCATCGGCAAAGACCCGGACCAGACACGCACCATCACCCTGTCCTGCGGACGCCTGACCACGGGCGTGAGCGTTCCGGCGTGGACAGCCGTGTTCATGCTCTCCGGTTCGTACAATACGGCTGCTTCCAGTTACCTGCAGACCATCTTCCGCGTGCAGACACCAGCCACCATCAATGGACGGGTGAAGGAGCAGTGCTACGTGTTTGACTTTGCGCCAGACCGCACGCTGAAAGTCCTTGCCGAGACCGCGAAGATTTCCGCCAAGGCAGGCAAGACCTCGCAGGACGACCGCAAGACGATGGGCGACTTCCTCAACTTCTGTCCGGTCATTTCCATTGAAGGCTCGCGCATGGACAAGTTCGATGTGCCGCGTATGCTGGAACAGTTGAAGAAGGTCTATGTGGAGCGTGTGGTGCGCAACGGATTCGAGGACAACAGCCTGTACAATGACGAGTTATTGAAACTGGGCGATTTGGAGTTGCAGGAGTTTGACGACCTGAAACGCATCATCGGTCAGACCAAGGCCATTCCTAAGACCAATCAGGTGGACATCAACAACCAAGGGCTGACAGGCGAGGAATACGAGGAAAAGGAGAAGCTGGAGAAGAAATCCAAGAAGGAACTGACCGAGGAGGAGAAGCGCAGGCTGGAGGAACTGAAAAAGAAGACGAAGAACCGCGAGGCGGCTATCTCCATCCTCCGTGGCATATCCATCCGCATGCCCTTGCTCATCTACGGTGCGGAGCTTGACGACGAGGACGAGGAAATCACCATTGACAACTTCGCCGAGAAGATAGACCCGCGTTCCTGGGAGGAGTTCATGCCCAAAGGTGTGAACAAGCAGAAATTCAATGCCTTCAAGAAATACTATGACCCGGACATCTTCCGTGCCGCTGGCAAGCGCATCCGTGCGATGGCGAAAGCGGCTGACAAACTGAGTGTGGAGGAGCGTATTGGGCGCATCACGGACATTTTCAGCACGTTCCGCAATCCCGACAAGGAAACGGTGCTTACCCCGTGGCGTGTGGTGAACATGCACCTCGGTGATTGTTTAGGAGGATACTGTTTCTTTGACAAGGAATATGAGCATACCATCGGCGAGCCGCGTTTCATCGACCACGGCAAGGTGACGGAAGAAGTGTTCACCCCTGACAGCCGTATCCTTGAAATCAATTCAAAGTCGGGTTTGTATCCGCTTTATATGGCTTACGGCATTTACCGCTCCCGGTTGAAAGACAGCACTATCTCTGCCGACACGCTTGAAGAACAGCAGGTGGTGTGGGACAAGGTCGTTGCCGAAAACATTTTCGTGGTCTGCAAGACGCCGATGGCAAAAAGCATTACCAAACGGACGCTCGTGGGTTTCCGTAAGGCTAAAGTAAACACTCGTTATTTCGAGGATTTAATCAACCAAATCAAGAACAAACCCCAGAATTTTATCGAGAAGATGGCAAAGGGACGCTCGTTCTGGAAAGCTAATGATGACGACAATATGAAATTCAATGCGATAGTTGGCAATCCACCGTATCAGGTTATGGACGGAGGTACTGATAGAGGAGCCGTTCCTGTGTATCAATATTTTATGAATATTGCAAAACGAGTACATCCTGATTATATAAGTTTGATTATGCCTGCACGTTGGTATGCGGGTGGAAGAGGTTTGGATGAATTTCGTTCTGATATGATTTCTGATACACATCTTTCTCAATTACATGACTACGAGCTAAGCAAAGATCTTTTTCCCACGGTTGATATTGCAGGCGGGCTTTGTACGTTCTTGTGGGATGCAAATTATAATGGAACTTGTAAGGTAACAAATTATAATGCCTTAAAAGATATTACGGCAAACCGATACTTAAATCAATTTGATACACTTATTCGTTCAAATGCGGCTGTTTCTATCCTTGAAAAAATTACGTCAAAATCCACATCATATCTGAATAGTCTTGTTCTTTCAATCAATCCATTTGGATTTAGAACATATTTTCGAGGAAGTGATAAAGGTGATGTGAAGATACTTACAAGCAAAGGATGGGCAAAAGTTTACCGCACAGACATATCTAAGGGTATTGAGTATATAGACCAGTTTAAGATAATTGTTGGTCGTTTTGTTCCCAGCAATGGCGAAATGAGTGTTAAACCGGGTGAAGGATATCGGGTATTAACCGAGCCTCAAATACTATCACCTGCCGAAATTAATACTGAAACTTACATTGACACAGCGGTTTTCAGCACATTGGAAGAAGCTACGAATTATAAAAAGTACCTTCTAACAAAATTTACTCGTTTTCTTCTTCGGCAAGGAATAACTTCTGTAAATGTGACAAAGGAATGTTTTGCATTTGTTCCGATTCAAAATTTTACCATAAATGGTGATATTAATTGGAGTGGAACAATACCCGAAATAGACCAACAACTCTATATTAAATATCATCTAACCAATGAAGAAATTGCATTCATAGAGAAAATGATTAAGCCGATGTAAAAAATAGTCTATTTAGATAAAGAAGCTATCTCAAAAAGAAAAATAGTTCTTTTTTGAGATAGCTCCATATGATAATCTATGAGGACTTCAAAAATCAAGAGACATTTGTTGATGGTTTTCTCTCTTTGGATAAAATGTACCTATAATAATAAAAGGATTTCTTCCGACATTATGAAATTTCATAGTCGTACCTAAAAAGAAATACAAGTCTCTTTCCTTGACAAACTTATCAAAATATTTTTCTTTAACTTTTTGGCATGCAATTTCTTCATTTCCCTGAGATTCCTTTAGACAATTCCAATACAACATACCCACTTCCCAATCTTCAATCATCAACTTTCTTTGATTGCCATCTTCTGTAGTAAATATGTAAGAGAATTCATAAGGAACTTTCTTTACTACTTTAAATATTTTTCGCGTCTCATTTTCTTCTTCAAAAAGAGATAGTTGTGTTTGTTTTGCTAATATCTTATCCAATTTCTTTTTATCCCAATCTCTTTCCTTGCATTCTTCCCATACAAAATCTACCACTTCTTTAGGTTTTAAAACGGCCAAAGATGTTCCTATTTTATTGTCTTTTGCTTCAGAAATTAGCTCCTCCATATTTGTATAGACATGTTTTAAAACGATTTTCTTTCGTTCTGCCCAATTGTTTTGGGTTCCAACATGTTTGCTAATAATCAACTCGCTGTCAATATTTACAGGACGGAAACTCTCCTTTCTAAAATCATGGGGATTTTTCTCTATGTCAAGTGAAATCCAATGCCATTTCTGATATCTTTCAGTATAATCAAGTTTTCTATATGGAATAGGATATATTCTTACCCAAGAGCCATCTTCCAAAAAACCGGCGGTACACACCAATTCATCATATTTTTCTGATAGCGTAGGATAAGTTTTTACAGCTATTAAAATGTTTTTTACAGCCATTTTATCAAATTGCTTTAAATTCAAGATTGTTTGACAATGATAATAAAGCTTTTGCTATACGAGAGCGGTGGCATTGCATAGGATTTTTTTCAAAGCATGTTAATGCAACTCTTTCATATCTATCAAGTAAAGTACGAATTTTCAAAAGTGACTCTTGATTGTTTTTTAATGTAGTTTTTTCATATTCATCAAATAAAATATCATAATCTTTTTGTGACTTCAAATCTTGACGCTTTTGTGATTCGATACCTAGTTCCGGAATATGTATATATGCGATATTTAATCCCACACAAGCTTTTTCTAATTGAGTTTTAGAAAAGCCATACTTTTGGCTATAAGCATTCCTTCGGACATCGCAGAGAAGATGAATGTCATTTATAATTAATCTTTTTAAGTAAGTTTCTAACGTTATCCCTTCATACCCTATTGTAAATAATTTCACCCCCTCTATATGACGCCTTTGTCTATTCACTATTTCGATTTCATCTTTTGATAAAATATCCGATGCAATGCGGCTATTAATAGCATAAAAAGGGAACTTCACATAAGTATATTTTATCAAATCCATTTGAGACATCTTCTCATATTTGGATTTAAGTTTAAGCATAGCTTGTTGGTCAAATAAATCTAATGTTGCCAAATAATTGCATGATTTTACCAACTCGATAAAACGCCCATGCTCGGTTTCTTTTATTGTTAATAATCCCTGATTCCCTAAAATAACAATATCCTGATTTGCCTGAAAAGAGAAGCATCCATAATAGTAAGGAACAAAGTCATAAGCCTTTATTTCTTGCCCCCTTGAAAAAAGAAAAAGCAACTTTTGCAGTTGTTTGGCAGTCAGTTTCCCACCAAACACCTCCAATGTGGCTAATAATATTTTCCTTCTATAATATAGCATAATCAATTTATCACATATAAACGGGTACAAAAATACAAATTTTATTTCAATTGCACATAATATATTGCTGAATACATCTTACTTTCTTTGAGATTCAAGTAAAAAGATTTAAGCAAAGCTACTTATACTTATAAGATGCGATGAACTAAACTGATTTTAGTTCAGAATTTGGATATCTGCAAGAATTTGTGTAACTTTGCATTTGCTAATCACACCACTTCAAAGCGATGAAGAACACAGAAGTTAGCACGTTACAAATCCATTACCTATCTTCAAAATATCCCTTTGCAATTAGTTGATAGATAACGATTTGTATTCAGAACGAATAGTTGTTACTAAATCGTTACAGGAAAATCGGGAAAATCTTCTGTAACGATTAAAAACCGCAAATCGCTTTGTGTGACTTTCCCAAATCGAAATGTGTTATTTTAACAAATTGGTTTCCAAAACAAAATGTGACAATATTAGATTTTTCGAGTGATATTCAAACAATGATTTAATGGAGTTTAAACGCCATTAAATCATTGTCTTTTCTTGGAAATATTCCGTAAAAATTGGGTCGTTTGCTATTATTTTACTATCTTTACATAGCGATTAAGATGCCTTATCTAGCTTTTTATCATAGCTTTAATAACTTTCTATTTGTGGTATCTAAAAACAATATTCAAATAGTATCTAATCATTCCACAAATAGAATTAAAATAACGTAGCCTGATTTTAGTTAGTATTGCAAAGATAGTATTTGTTCCTGATTATACTTCCAAGTTCTTGATTTCTTTTTGCAGATTTTCCAAAAAACGGGAAGCATGTGCGCCATCCATTTGTGTATGATGAAATTGAAAAGAAACAGTCAATGTACGCTTCCATAACCTGCGTTTGTATTTACCCCAGATTAAAAACGGATTATTGAACACACCGCTGTACATGCCTACCGCCCCATCTATCTCATATTGTGCAAGAGCAGATGTACCGATGACCATGCTGTCCGTCAGGTCATGATTCTGGCAACTTTCAGAAACTTGCTTCGTCAGTCTCAGATAATCAGCATTGAACTGCTGCAAATTATCGGAGAACGGAATATCGCAGGAACTGACTTCGCCCTCCCGATTGGTTACAATGGTACAGACGGCAAGGTTGTCGAATTGCATTAATTTTCTGCCAACAGGAAGCATATAGAACTCTTTTATGTCGCTTGCAGCCCGTCCGATGCACCAGCACATCAACATATTGAATTTTAGCCTTGTCCGTTTGCTGATACGGGTCAGACGAGTAACATCTATGGTCTTGAAAAAGGTGAGCATAGGCATGGGGGCATTCATCCACAATTCAAATGCATAGGCACGGGTCGTTTCTTTTGGATTCACTTCTTTCATTTTATCATTCATTTTAAGTTTAGTCAGAGCAAAGGTAAGCCGGTTATTCTTGTAATACATGAATTGGCATCTTCACAGTCAAAGATTTGCGCAGCCAGTTGTTTTAATTCTGCGTTTTCAAGGTCATAACCGGAAATCTCTTGATTGTGCAATAAGGATATGGGTAGATTCAAGAAGGCTTTTAGAACGTATGGCTGAAACACAACCACAATCATTTCCACATTCCCATCCACATATAAATGGGAAGGATAATTAACCTGACCGCTAATGGTAAATCCCGATTGGGCGGTTTTCAACTCCAGAATATAAAGCGGTGTTCGCTTATGGAAAATGATTTGAGGACAGCCAATAGGAAAAGTAAGGGTATTCAGCGGTTGATAGCTTTTGAATACCCAATAGTACCTGACGTAAGGTTGCAAGAACTTACATGGCTTATAAAATTGGAATTCGTCTTGAACCATATTACAAAGTTAAAGATTTTAGTTCTAACGTACTTGTTATAAAGTTGTTTTTTTATTTGCCAATCCTTGTGCCTTATACGATTTTTATTGCATGATTATTTTATAACTCATGAAACCTTTCTCTCTGACTGAGGACTTTATTCATGCTGATTTTTCAGCTGTTTTTTATGAATGTTCTATTCCCCTCTATTGTTTCCTTCTCATATGATAAAATGGCATTCCATGCAGATTCAGTTTTATTTTTCTTCATAGGAGATTATGGAGCCAATTTTTTCCATAACTTTAGGCACTGAATTAAGAAAACAGTGCTAAGATGACTACTAAAGAAGAATTTATAGAATTGCTCCGCTCTACTCATCGTGAAGGAGTGGAAGATTTACTGGAAGGTCTGGAGAACATGGGGTTCTTTACGGCTCCGGCTTCTGCCAATCACCACCTGAATACGGAAGGAGGATTGGTACAGCATTCACTGAATACCTGCAAGGCTGCCCTGATGGTGTGGGAAGGAATGGCTGCCATCGAGCCCGGCCTGGAGAAAGAAGTGGAAAGGGAAAGTGTGATAATAGCCAGTCTGCTGCATGATGTCTGCAAAAGTGACATCTATTTCCGTACAGTGAAAAAGAAGAAAACTGCCATAGGAACTTGGGAGGACAATGAGGGTTATAAGGTTTCCTACAAGAACTTCCCCATGGGGCACGGAGAGAAATCCGTCATTCTGCTGCTCTGCAATGGTATAGCCTTGAGTGACGATGAGATGCTGGCAATCCGTTGGCACATGGGAGCATGGGGCATCAATATGAACAGTTATGAAGACCAGCGATGTTTTGATACCTCCCAAAAGCTTTATCCCCTGGTTACCATCATTCAGGTTGCAGACAAACTGGCTGCCAATATTATGGAACGGAGCGGTGAAGAGTTGGATGAGCTTTAATTGTTCAAGAGGAGATATGGGGTAAATTGTTCACTCCATCCGTCCGTACTTCATTTCTTCTCCCTGCTCGTCGTACTGTTTGCGTTTGCCGGTAGGAGGGGCGGACAAGGTGATGCGCACGACGGCGGTGCGGTGGAGGCTTCTCCGGACTGCTTCGTCGAAGGCATCCATGTGTTGGGGCAGAAACCGTTGGCTGATTGCCTTGAGGGCCTGCACCTTCTCTGCTTCATCCGTTACCAGCTCTGCTTTCCCGAAAGCCATGGCGGATCGGTATTGCAGGGTGAAGCTTCCGTCCTTGGGACCGACGGTGGGCTGGCATTTGGTGACGGCTGAAAGGCACACTTCGGGATGAGCCGCGATGGCTTCCAGCTTGTCTCCTTCCAGCGCGCAATGGAAGTACCAGACGTGGTCGTCGGTGGAGGTCAACGAAAGTGGAACGCCGTATGCCGTGCCGTCCGGCTTTGTGAAGCTGACGGTGATGTAAGGGGCTTTGTGCATGATGTCCAAGGCCCAGTCGCTGTTCATTTCTCTGCTTGCTTTTCTCATAATTTCGTTTTTTCGGGGTCGTATGGACCGGTTGCCGATTCGGGAGGTAAAAGTAACACTTTTGTTTGAGAAAACGGCCGGACAACCGATAATTGTGGTAAGAACATCGGTCAGGGGGAAATGAAAACAGAGGATGCGGCATCTGGCAGTCGTACCGGAAAGCCGCAATCCTCTGTCTGTATACCAAAAAGGGATGATGTCAGGAATGTGTCGGAAGTCTTCAGCTTGTCATTTCAGTCGGTCGTACGCTTCGTCGGAAACGGGCTCCAGCCATTCGTTGGACGTGTTTTCTCCGGCTACCTCAAAGGCCAGGTGGGCAAACCAGCTGTCGGCTGCCGCTCCGTGCCAGTGCTTGACGTTGGCGGGGATGTGGATGACGGTTCCCGGCAGAATCTCTACAGCGGGCTTGCCCTCTTCCTGGTACCAACCGCGTCCGGCCACGCCGATGAGCATCTGCCCGCCGCCGCTTGTGGCGTGGTGGATGTGCCAGTTGTTCCGGCAGCCCGGCTCGAAGGTGACGTTGGAGACGGCTACCTGTTCCTTCGAGAGGGGGGCGAGGTAGCTGTTGCCGACGAAGTATTGGGCGTAGGCTGTGTTGGGCTCGCCGATGGGGAAGATCATTTCGCGCTGGAAGGCAGCCTTGGCATCTGCGGCGGCCGTGTCTTCGGTCCACACTTCCTTGGCCAGGCGGAAGGCTGCCCAGGCTTTCGGCCATCCGGCATAGAAGGCGATGTGGGTCAGTATTTCGGCAATCTCGCTGCGGGTGATGCCGTTCTGCTTGGCGGTCTGGAGGTGGTAGGTTAACGAGCTGTCGGTGATGCCTTGGCTGATGAGCGAGGTAAGTGTAATGAGGCTGCGGTCGCGCAGGCCGAGTTGGTCGGTGCGGCTCCACACTTCTCCGAAGAGGACGTCGTCGTTGAGTTCCGCGAATTTGGGGGCGAAAGTGCCCAGCTGGTCGCGTCCGGCTGTCTGTTTGATAGTTTTCTGTGCCATAATGGTTGTACTGTTTACGGTCAATGCGACAAGCGCAAGGATCAGTTTGATTTTCATGATGAAGAGGTTTAAAGGGTTCGCCAATCTTTTCGTTTGCAAAGTTAGTGCATGGTGAGGGCAGGTCTTGTATACCGATTACGGATGTTTGTACCCGAATCCATGGTTTTTCGGTCGGTACTTCCAGAGGATTACTCCAGTACTTGCTTGGGAGTACTCGAGTACTTGCATATAAGTACTGGAGTACTTGGCTGGAAGTACTGGCGCTATGCTGCGGGCATTGAGAACTTTTAAACCGATGGGACAGAGGAGAAGATATGAGCCGGGAAGGCGTTTATCCTTTGGCCTCCTGGTAGAGGAAGCGCTTGATGCTTTTCTTGGCTGTCTTTTCGAACTCCTCAAAGTGGATTTTCACTTTGGTAATCTGGCAGTAGGCGGGCAGCTGCTGGTTCAGTTCCTGGCGGTTCTGCTCCATGGCCTCTTCGATGTCGCTCTGCTGGAGTCCGCGGGCAAAGGCTTCGTCGAAGTCGGGATAGATGAGGGCCACCAACTTGTCGTTCTGTAGCACGATGAGCGACTCGGCAACGTAGGGCATGTTGTTCAGCTTGCTCTCAATCTCTTCGGGGTAGATGTTCTGGCCGCTGGCGGTGAGCAGCATGTTCTTACTGCGGCCGCGGACGGTGACGTTGCCTTCGCTGTCCATCGTGGCCAGGTCGCCGGTATGGAGCCAGCCTCTGACATCGATGATTTGTGCTGTCGCCTCGGGATTCTTGTAGTAGCCAAGCATCAGGTTTTCGCCGCGGCAGATGATTTCGCCGGCGCGGTGGGCGGGGTCGTTCGAGTCGATGCGCACCTCCATACGCGAGGCTGCCTTGCCGCACGAAGCGAGCTTCAGGTCCTGCCAGCGGCTGGAGCAGATGATGGGGCCGCACTCCGTCATGCCGTAGGCGATGGTGTAGGGGAAGCCTATCTGCTTGAGGAACCGCTCCACGTCGGCATTGAACGGGGCGCCGCCGATGATGATGTCGTTGAACTCGCCACCGAAGATTTCCATGGCTGCCTTGCGTGCCGACGCCTTGATCTTGTCGTTGATGATGGGTACGCGCAGCAGCAGCTTGCCGATGGTGTTGTCCACGCGCGGCAGGATGTTCTTCTTGATGATTTTCTCTACGATGAGCGGTACGCAAGAGATGATACGCGGCTTGATTTCGGCAAACGACTGCTCGATGATTTTGGGTGAAGGCATGCGCGTCAGGAAGTACAGGTGGGCGCCGGCACAGATGCCATAGAGGAAGTCGTACACCATGCCGAACACGTGTCCCAGCGGAAGCATCGAGACGATGTGGTCGCCGGCCTGGATGGGGCGCATCTCGAAACAGTAGTCAACGTTCGAGCGGATGCTGCGGTAGGGCAGCATGACGCCTTTCGAGTAGCCGGTGGTGCCCGACGTATAGTTGATGATGGACAGTTCCTCGGGCGACTCTTCGTGGCGGTAGCGGATGTGTTCGGGGCGGAAGTTCTTGGGGTAACGCTGGCCGTAGATGGCGTTGCGGTGCTCGAAGGCCTCCATCAGGCGCGGGTCGCGGCATACGACGGGCGTGAAGTCGGTGAGCAGCACCACGCCCATCAGGCCGGGCATGCGGTCTTCGTTCAAGTTTTCCCAAGCCTGGTCGCCCACGAAGAGCAGTTTGGCTTCGGAATGGTTGACGATGTTGTGGATGTTGTCGGCCTTGAACTCGTGCAGAATGGGTACGATGACGGCTCCATAGGTGATGGTAGCCAGGAAGGTGACGGCCCAATGGGCGCTGTTGCGTCCGCAGACGGCTATCTTGTCTCCGGGCTGGATGCCTACACTTTTCAGTACAATGTGGAACTTGGCTATCTTCCGGGCCACATCCTTGTATTGCAGGGTTGCTCCTTTGTAATCTGTCAGCGCATCGCGGTCCCAGTTGCGGACGATGCTTTGCTCTATATATCCGATGAAGCTTTTATCTGGTTTCATTCCTTCGTTTTCTTTTCAATTCTGCACAGTAGTTGAAAAACTGCGCAAAGATAGGGCTTACACTTATCTCTTGCAAACAGTTTTCATTTTTTTTGAATTTGCTGCAACTTCGGGTCTCCTTCCAGTTTTTCCTGGGTGGGCTGTTCTTTCTTCTTTTCGGAGATGAGCAGCAGTTTGTCGTTCGTGTGTAGCTTCAGCGAACCGTTGGGGATGAGGTACTCGTCGTCGCGCTTCACAATCATGACCAGTGTGCCTTTGGGGAGCTGCATGTCCTTCAGGGTCTGGGCACGCGAGAGCATATCGGCGCTGACGGTCACCTCATGCAGATCCGATCCCAGCTCTTCGGGCAGTTCCACGCCGAAGTCGTTGCCGGTCTTTTCCTGCGGCAGGGAGAGTCCCAGCAGGCGGGAGATGCGGGCAATGGTGGTTCCCTGTATGATGAGCGAAAGGATGGTGATGAAGAACACGATGTTGAAGATGCTGTTGGCGCCGGGCACGTCGGCTACGACGGGGTAGGTGGCGAAGATGATGGGCGCCGCTCCGCGCAGGCCCACCCACGAGATAAACATCCGCGACTTGGGGGTGATGCTCCGCCCGAAGGGCAGCAGGCTGAGGTACACGCTGAGCGGTCGGCCGACAAGTATCATGAATGCTCCGATCAGCAAGGCTACGGCGGCTACCTGCAACATTTCGTGCGGGTTGACCAGCAGGCCCAGGCAGAGGAACATGATAATCTGGAAGAGCCACGTCAGTCCGTCCATGAAGGTATTGGTCTCCTTGCGGTAGGCTATCTTGTGGTTACCCACCATCATGCCGGCGATGTAGACGGCCAGATAGCCGTTGCCGTTGAGCAGGCTGGTGATGGAGAACGTGAAGAGGACGAAAGCCAGCAGCAGGATGGGGTAGAGCGACTGGTTGTCGATGTTCAGGCGGTTGAGCATGAGGACGGCCAGCTTGCCCAGCAGGTAGCCGGCGGCACCGCCCACTACAAACTGGATGACGAACGAACCGGCTATCTCGCCCCAGCCTCCGATGCCTGTCGACTGGGTGAGCTGGGTCAGTACGATGGTCAGCATGTAGGCCATGGGGTCGTTGCTGCCGCTTTCCAGCTCGAGCAGGGGACGCAGGTTGTGTTTCAAGTTGATTTTCTGCGATCGCAGGATGGCGAACACCGAAGCCGAGTCGGTGGACGACATGGTGGCGGCCAGCAGCAGTGAGGGGATGAGCGGGAAGTGGATGTTGGTCCAGCTCATGCCCGAGAGCCACCAGATGAAGAGACCGGTGAAGAGGGTGGTGAGCAGGACGCCGAGGGTGGAGAGGGCGATACCCGGCTTCAGCACCGGCTTGATGTCGGCGAAGCTGGTGTCCATACCGCCGGTGAAAAGGATGATGCTGAGGGCCACCATGCCGATGAACTGGGCGGCCTTCATGTCGTGGAACTGGATGCCCAGGCCGTCGCTGCCGAAGAGCATGCCTACCAATAGGAAGAGTAGCAGGGTGGGGACTCCGAAACGGTAGCCTGTCTTTCCTGCCCAGATGCTGACGAAGAGCAGGATGGAGCAGGTGAGGAGAATGTGTTCAGCTGTCAATATCATATCTGTTCTATTCTTATTTAATGATTAGTCTAACAATTATTTCTTCCTGTCGGTTCAGTTGAATTTCAGCAGGAAAGTCGTTTTTTTGCCGGGCAGGAGGGAAATGCTGCCTCCCGACAGGCGCATGATCTGGCGCGAGATGCTCAGCCCGATGCCGTTTCCTCCTTCGCGGGTGGTGAAGAAGGGGATGAAGATATGGTCGGCTACCTCGGGCGGAATGGGGGGACCGTCGTTCGACACTTCTATGAGTACCGCTTCCTCGTCGTTGCAGTAGGCACGGATGCCGATGTGTCCGCCTCTTGCTGGAGCCGGTTGCTCGCCGATGGCCTGGATGGCATTGCGCAGCAGGTTGGTCACTACCTGACCGATGAGGTTCTCGTCGGCATGCAGGATGAGGTCGTCGGGAGTCACGTCGATGCTGAAGGTGATGCCGCCTGCTTCGGGAAACTGGTGGCGGGCCAGCTGGACCATGCGCTCTGCAAAGCCTTTCACGAAGAACAGGGTAGGCTCGGGCGTAGGGATGCGGGTGAAGCGGCGGTAGGACTCCACGAAGGACAGCAGTCCCTTGCCCGTGCTGCTGATGGTCTGCAGTCCCTGCCGTATCTCATCCGTCCGGTCGGGGGCGGCGGGGCGTTGGTCCACCAGGTGCAGCAGGGTGTCGCTCAGCGACGTGATGGGGGTCACGGAGTTCATGATTTCGTGGGTCAGCACGCGGGTGAGCCGTGTCCAGGAGTCTATTTCCTTCTCGTCCAGTTCGTTGTTGATGTCGTTCAGGGCCAGGATGCGCAGGTGTTCGCCGTGGATGGTGATGTCGCTCGTACGGACCGAGAGGTTCATTGTGCCCCGTTCGTTGTGGAAGGCCAGCTGGAGTTTGCTGCCCGTGCGGCAGGCCGAGAGTTGGGCGGCCAGTTGCGGATCGATGCGGTTCAGCTGGCTCAGGTGGGTCAGTACGGTGAGGCCCAGCAGGCGCAGGGCCTCTTCGTTTTTCTGATACACGGCTCCCTTGTCGTTCAGCACCACGATGCCCGTGTCCACGCAGTTCAGTATCAGTTCGTAATATTTCTCCTGCTGGATGATTTCCTGCTTGGTGTGGGCCATGATTTGGGAGACGCGGTTCAGGGCATGGTTCAGCAGGCGGCTGTCGGGGGTGCCGTCCTCTTCGGAAAAGTGGAGCGATCCGTCGTCGTTTTCGATGGCATCGAGCAGAAACAATACCTTGCGCACATGCTGGCGGTAGAGTCTGGCGGTCCACCAGACGGCTGCCGCAGTGAGCACCGTCAGCAGGATGGACCAGAAAAGCGGGTTGCACCAGCTGGGCAGAGAGGTGGGGCCGACGAGGAAGACTGCCCATGCACCGCCGGCTGCCAGTGCGGAGAGCAGGCACACCGCAAAACGGAAGCTGTAGTAGGCTGAAAGTTTCTGAAAGAGGTTCATGGGGCGTGTCTGTATTTAAAGTCCGTAACGTTTCATCTTATTGTAGAGCGTCTGGCGCGTGATGCCCAGGCTGGCGGCCACGGCCGAGAGGTTGCCTTCGCACGTCTGAAGGGCTCGTGCAATCATCTGCCGCTCCATGGCTTCGAGGGTGGTGGCTTCGGCTGCATGGGTTGCCGGAGCCGAGGGGCGGGACAGCTGGAAGCTGCCGGCCGTCAGTGTGGAGCCGTCGCAGATGATGACTGCTTTCTCCACCGCATGCTCCAGTTCGCGGATGTTGCCGTACCAGGGATGGCGCATCAGTTTCTCGCGGGCCTCGTCGTCGGGTGTCAGCTGGGGCTTGTCGTATTGGCGGCAGAAGCGGGCGATGAACCGTTCGGCCAAGGGCAGGATGTCTTCCGGTCGCTGGCGTAGGGGAGGAATCTCCAGGTGGATGGTGTTGATGCGGTAGAGCAGGTCTTCGCGGAATTCGCCCCGTTGTACCAGTTCGCCCAGGTTGCGGTTGGTGGCGCATATCAGGCGGATGTCTACGGGAATGAGGTCGTTGCTGCCTACGCGGACCACGGCACGGCGCTGGATGGCGGTCAGCAGTTTGGCCTGCAGGTGGTAGGACAGGTTGCCTATCTCGTCCAGGAAGAGGGTGCTGCCGTTGGCGGCTTCAAACTTGCCCATGCGGTCGGCGTGGGCGTCGGTGAAGGCTCCCTTCACGTGTCCGAAGAGTTCGCTCTCGAAGAGGCTTTCCGTCAGGGCTCCCATGTCCACACTGACCATCTCGCGCTCCCGTCGGGGCGAGAGGGCGTGTATCTCGCGGGCCAGCATTTCCTTGCCGGTGCCGTTTTCGCCGGTTATCAGGATGTTGGCGTCGGTTGTGGCTACCTTTTCCACCAGGCGGCGAAGGTGTTGCATAGCCGGACTCATGCCCCAGTACATGCGGCTGTTTTCCGCGGCGGCAGGCGTGCCTGTTTTCGTCTTGCGTTGGGGCGAACAGGCGGCGAGCAGCGTTTCTATCAGCTTGGCATTGTCCCAAGGCTTCACGACGAAGTCGGCAGCCCCTTCCTTGATGCCTTTCACGGCCAGGTCGATGTCGGCGTAGGCCGTAAAGAGCACGACGGGCAACTGAGGGCGCAGGCGTTTGATTTCGTGCAACCAGTAGAGGCCCTCGTTGCCGTTGTTGATGCCGGCGGTGAAGTTCATGTCGAGCAATACCACCTGCCACGGGGCGGCATTCAGCATGCTGGGCAGGCTGACGGGCGAAGGCAGGACTTCGATGCGGTCGAAGTAGGGCTTCAGCAGCAGTTGCAGGGCGCTCAGCACCCCTCGGTTGTCGTCTATGATGAGTATGTTGCCTGATTTCTTCATATCGTGCAAGTCTTTGTCTTTCTGTTTTACCCCACAAATATAAGACTTTTGACAGGAAGTTGGTTGCTCCATAAAGAGGAATGCATCTGTTTTTGACTTATCTTATTGATATAGTGCTATATATGTCGTTCGTAAAAATGCTTGTCGGAAAGCGCTGCTTTCCAGCGTAGAAAACAGTGCTTTGTCGGGAGGAAAGCACTGCTTTCTGTCACAACAACTGTAGCTTCATGCCGAAGGAGAGGCTCAGATAGTCCTTGGGCTTGAGGTAACGGTTGGTGAAGGCGCTGACAATGTAGAGGTCACAGGTGCTCAGCTCGTAGAAGAAGGTGACGGCCCGTGCCGAAAGGCGGTATTGTTCGGGAATGTTGACGGTGAGCCGTTGTCCCAGAAACACGTGGGTGCGTATTTTCGACGAGAAGCCATAGTATCCTTTGGGATACCGTTCGGGCTCGTGCACCCAGAAGTCGCTGCCGAAGACGGTGTTGAAGTACATGCCGCAAGTGAGCGGTTCGATGGCAAAGACGCTGTTCTTGATGGGCAGGCTCCAGGGTATGTAGTTCTGCTTCAGGGTGAAGGTCAGCTTGGCTTTGTCCGACTGGTATTTGGGCAGGAAGCCGAGGAAGATGTCTGTTTCCCATTGGTCACGTTTGCCATAATCCCAGCCGGTGCCTACGGACAGGAGGCCCATGTTGCCGGCAAACTGAAGTTTGCTGTAGGTCGGTATCAGCTTCTCCCAATGTTTGCGGTAGCGGTGTACGCGCTTGTCGTAGCGGTTGTGCGGCGAGGATGTGTGTTGAATCGTATCGGGGGCTGTTATAAGGCTGTCGCATCCCTGCGGGGTAACGGCAGACAGCGGCGATTGGACAATCAGCCACAAGCCTGTCAGCAGCAGGCATAGTTTTTGTCGGCGATTAGAAATAGACCACTTCGCGTTCATATCCGTCGGGAGTTAGGGTGAATATATAGTAGTTGCGATGCTTCATGCAGTCGCTCAGATAATACATGATGCCGTCGTCGAAGAGGTCTTCTTCGGCCAGGCGGTGTTCATGGGCGGCCAGACAGAACTGGACATCGGGGTAGAGGTTGACGTAGCGCTGGAAGACACGGGCGACGTTGTTGTTGAATTCTCCGCAATAGGGGCGTATGTGCATGGCGATGACAGTCCGGTCGAATTCATCAGCCCGTTCGGTCATTTCGTTTTCCATGAAGTCGAAGTCGGGGATAGGGCGCGAATAGTCGTATTCGATGGCATTGGTGTTGAGGCATACGAACTTCACCCGTCCGGCAATGAAAGCGAAGTTCGGGTTGCCGAATACGGCCCGGAAGGTCTCTTCGCCGGTGCCCAGACAGTCGTGATTGCCGATGAGGGCTACATAGGGTATCTTCAGCCCGTTCAGGATGTCGCGCTGCCACAGGAATTCATCGGTCACGCCGAAGTCGCTCAGGTCACCGCCATGGATGACGAAGTCGATGTCGTCGCGTCGGTTCACGTCCGTCACGAAGTCCTGCGTTTCGTCATACCATCGTTGTGAGTCGCCCATGAAGGCAAAACGCAGGGTGTCTTTCCCCTGACACAGCGTTTCGATGCGGGCGATGTTTTTGTCATTGATACCTGTTTCCCCGTCTATGCGTACGTCGTAGGGGTGGTAGTCAATGAGGTCGCACCCGCCAAGCAGCATGCAGCACAAGGCAGGGATTGTCAGTTTGCTGAGTATATTCATTCGCTTGCTTTTTTTGGTCCGTTGGCAAAGGTAGGTCATTCGCTTGGCCTGTCAGTGTCCCGATTTTCCTTTTTAGAGTTCTAAAGAATGCTTTTTGAGATATTTAAAGATTTTGTGACGAGTGTAGCCTTTTCTTTTGATGAGGTTTTTTCTACATATATATAAAAGTAAATGTTGTATATTCTTTTCTTGTGTATTTTGTTTAATGTGCAGATTTGTATAAATTAGATCAAGACGCTTATTTTTATGAATAAGTGATTTAAATGTGTATCTAAGTAGATTTTTGTAGATTTATAAATCCGGACATTGATATTTGAATACATCCATATTCATTGAAAATATGATCGATATGTCTGATTTTTTTCTTTCAGAAATATTTTTTCTTTTTGAAAATCCTTCTAATTTTGCATGCAATTACAATCAAAAAGCATTCATAATTTACACTAAAATACTATAACGGAAAATGAAAAAACAGCGAATGACATGGTTGCTTTGCAGCATGCTGGCATGGCTCGTATCTTCGTGCATGGTGGAAGAGGAAATGTATAGAGGTTCTTCTTATGGTTATTCTCCTTACGTAAAGACGGGTGATGTTAGTGAGATAAGCAGAAATAGCGCCGTAGTGAAGGGGGCTTTGGATATAGAAAATCTGACTGGATACCATGAATATGGTATTCTTTGGTCTATCAATTACAATTCTGGTGAACTTGAGTATGACGGCACGCGTACTCCAGTAATAGGTGAAGGTAATAATCCGTCCTCTTTCCAAGTGGAATTGACGGATTTGAACAGTATGACTACTTATTATTATTGTACGTATGTGGAGATGCCTGATGGACCGATTTATGGCCGGGTGAAAAATTTTGTTACTTTGCCTGCGGAAACACCTAAACTCATGTTCCCTGAGGCCTTTGGTAAAGATGATTCCGGCTTTTCTGTTCGTTCTGCGTTTGAAAATTGGGATGGTCAATCCTCTTTTGAGACGGGTTTCTGCTGGAAAAAAGTAGGAAGTGATTATACGGAGCCTACGCTGGAGAGTTGCGACAGATTAGAATATTGTGATTCAACGACTCCATTCCAAACGCGTGTTGATGTCTATTGGTCAGAAGCTTCTTTGTATGCTGTTCGTGCGTTTGTACGTCTCTATGCGACGGATGAAATAGTTTATAGTTCTACATTATATGTTTCTCAGGATGACAATCCATTACTTTCACCGTGCATTGTGGAAGCGATAGATGGCAATACGGTCTCTTTCCATGCTATGGCCTGCAATTTTGATAGATTGGCTATTACGGAGAAAGGCTTTTGTTATAGTGAAACGTCTTCTGCTCCTACTATTGAAGCAAATACGAAGGTATCCGACATAACTTCGGAGGAGATAACTGAAATTACAGCTACAATTGAAGGACTGAATCCTGATCAGTTTTATTACGTCCGTGCCTATTGCGTAGCGGATGGAATGACCTATTATGGTCCCACATACATTTACGGAAAACGCGATGCGGGTATTTATACGCTGGAAGATTTGGTTGCTTTCCGTGATGCACGTAATAATAATGAAGATGTGTCCATGTGGAAAAATGAGGAGGGAGTGATAAATCTTTATTCGGATATTGATATGGGAAGTATAGAGAACTGGATCCCGATTAAAAGTATTGAATATGGTGAAACGTTCAATGGAAACAAACATACATTGGACAATATGAAAATTACTGCTTTTGAGGCAGATTATAATTCTTCCAATTTAGGATTTATCGAATATAACAATGGTACTATCAAAGATTTGTATATTGGTTCTGGAAGTTCTATCATGTTGGAATTGGCATCGGATGTATATACTGAAATTGGTGTTGGATTTATTTGTGTTGAGAATGAGCAGAATGGCTCTTTGGAGGGATGCTCTTCTGCCGCAACCATAAGTGTGAAATCGACTTCAAATAACGAGACTTTAATCGTTGGCGGATTGGTTGGAAAAAACTACGGGAAAGTAATAAATTGTATTCACAGTGGACTGGTGGATGCCCGTAGTATTCACTCGCATATGGGGGGGGTAATATCTTACTCAGGTTATGGCTCGGAAGTATCCGGTTGTGTAAATGAAGGTTCTGTAGGGGAAGGCTATCAGTGCGAATCAGTTGCCGGTATTGCAGCTCGAATAAATGAAACGCTAATTGTCTCTTGCCAAAATAAGGGGGAAGTGACTGCAAATGCAGCAACTGAGTATATGGGAGGAATTTGTGGTTATTGTGATATTAATAGTAATTTAGGAATTTATGCATCGATAGATCAATGTACTAATGAAGGCAATTTGAAAGGCGGAAAGACTTATGTCGGTGGTATTGCAGGTGATATACATGGTGGAGTGACCAATTGTATCAATACAGCTGCAATTGTGACGGAGGCAAAATATGCTGGAACTATTTGTGGCCGTATTTGGGGAACTAATCAATTTGCAGGTAATCAAAATACTGGTACTATAAACGGTATAGAAGGAGTTTTGAATGGTGATGATAATCGTGTTCCATTGGTAAGTATCGCGACAATTGGGAACGTGACGGCTACTACTGCAGAATTGTCAGCTCAAATTTTGGATATAGGAGGAAAAGCTATTACAAGTAAAGGTTTCTTTTATTCAACTAATAAGGATAGTTGGGGGGATCGGGTTTATTCTTCTGCTGAAGGAAATCTGATTAGTCTGACATTAGAAAATTTAGTTCCGGGTACGACATATTTCATCCGCACTTTTGCTAATAATGATGCAGGTGAACATGTAGCTGGTTTTGTATCCTTTACTACACCTTTAGAATAATCAAATAAAATGAAGAAACAAGTAATATTATCAGTCTTTTTTCTAGGGATGGCGGTAACAGCTGCCGCCCAAGAATCGGTAACGGTTGCAGACTCGTTGATCGTTCCTGCTGCCGATACGCTGGCCGTGACGGTTACTGAGCCAGTAGAAGAAATTGCCGTCACAAAGTTTAGCTGTCTGACCAATGACTTGACAGCACGTGTCATTGCTCCCAAGCGCGACCAAAACAATGAGGTTTGCGCCATCATCAAGATTGTGACGAAGGATAAGTCGTTGTTCTTTGAACCTGACGCACTGGGTATCACTGCCCGTGAAGACCAGCCGGGTGAAATTTGGCTGTACGTACCTCGCGGAGCTAAGCGTATTACCATCAAGCACGAACGTTTCGGCATTATTCGCAATTATTTTTATCCCGAATCTATTAATGAGGCTACGGTTTACGAAATGCAGCTCTTCGTACCCGAGGACAAGGATGGTCGGGTGGTTGAGCGGGTGGTCGAGAAGTTGGCTACGGCTCAGGCATTGATGATGAACTATTCGCCGGCAACCGCTCAGGTTTATGTGGACGATACATTAAGGGTGGCACGTAATGGTGCTTACTCTGAGATCTTTCCGGTAGGCGAGCATAAGTATCGTGTATGTCGCAACCATTATATAGAGGAGACAGGAACTTTTTCCATTGTTCCCGAACATCCTACGGTACTTAATGTGCAGCTTCCGGCTTCCTATGGTTTCATTCAAGTGCAGTCGAACATGCCTGAAACCAGATTGTTTATCAATGGGGAAAGTAAAGGGTTTGCTCCTTATCAGTCGGATACGATACCGACTGGACAATATATTGTGAAAGCAGAAAAAAGAAACTTCTATACTATTCAAGATACCATTCAATTAATGCCTGCCCAAACAGAATTGTTGGATTACAAATTGAAACGTATCCGCATGAATACATTCCTGATGCCTCAGATGTGTGCATCTTTGGATGCAGATCAGTTGAGTTACGGCTTGTTTTTGGGCTTTTGTCGTAAGTTTGGTCTTTATTTTGATTTCCAGACGGATGGTAATTTTGATGATGTCTTTACGTATGCCAATCCGGATAACTATATTTATGCTGGGGGTGGTACAAAAAAAATTCGTTATGCTGTTTCGGCGGGTCTCATGGCTCGTTTGTGGAGTAAATATTTATATGCATATGCTGGTGCAGGCTATGGTGTACGTCGATATGGATGGAATGTCGTAACAACTGAATTTGAAACTATTGCTGTAGATAATCATGAAGGCGGATTGGGTGAAGTCGGGTTGATAGGTCGTTATAAGTGGTTAGCTTTATCTGCAGGTTTTAGGAGCAGTGTTGATTTCAAGTATAGGGAGTTCAGTTTGGGTGTTGGTGTTGTATTCGGCAAATAATGAAAGGAGGGTTTTTATGAAAAGAATCAAAAACTATATTGTCATGGGGCTACTGGGAATCGTTTTGGCTTCGTGCGGTACTGATTTGGAGCCTGAAGTGTTTCCTGTCCGTACAATTGAAAACGTACAAAAAATTGCATTTCCAGATGGATATTCGGGTTGTCAAACGGTATTTGTTTCGGACAAGGAGTTATATATAGCTAATGGGGCTAGCAAACCGATTATTTATGCCTATAATTTACAGAATGGTGAATGGCGGGACGTGTCTTTAGTTGTAGAGGATGATAACGTGGATGGCTATTTTTCGCAAACATTGTCTGATTTATTGTATAGTTTGTTAGAGTCTGGTTCAAGAAGGCCTGGTGGACTTTGTTGGGCATCTGGTAAAGGATATGTTATAGGAGAAGATATGACTTTCATCTATTCACCGGAAGGCGATACTTGGACCTATGTTACGAATACTGGATTCTCTTCTTACAATAGCGGTAGCAACATGGTATTGTTAGGAGATAATTGCGTGCAGATTTCACCTACACGAATTTATACTTATTCGCTGAGCAGCCATAAGTGGTCTTCTATCCCCATTACTCATGACTTTACTTATAATTATAGTAGCAGTGCTGGATTATTTAGTGTGAACAATAAGCTTTATGCTTGTGCCTATGATCCATATGATGGCCTGTATGTATATGATGCAGAGACACATTTATGGAATGAAGTAGAAATGAAGTTAGATCGTCGTTTGTCCAAATTTTCTATATATAAAGTATTGATGACTGATGATACGGTTTATTATTTTACCCATAATATGGATTTTATGTTGATGGAATGTAATTTAAAAGATGGTAACTTGTCTTCTATTATAAGTGGAAGTGTGTTAAATGCTGGACTTGATTTTTACAGAACTTTTAATGTAGGATCTACGTGCTTTAGCTATATATATAGTGGGGAAACATACGAATTAATAAAGTTTAATTTGAAATGAGGAAAATGACAGTTATTCACAAGAAACTAATTGTTTGGACGGCAAGTTTGTTTTTGTTTTTTCCTCTCTGTGCACAAACAGTAGAAGAAATACAGCAAAGCGATGACTACCTGTGGGGTACAGGAAATGCGCCGACATTGCGGCAGGCTGATAATGAAGCCTTGGCTTCATTGATCAGCCAGATTTCGACCAATGTCTCTGCACAATTCGAGCAGGTGACTGAGGGCGGTACGGAGAATGATGTGGCTACAGCCAAAGATAAGTTTAAGTCTATTATCAACACGTATTCTCATTCTACTTTGACCAATACGCAGCGTATCGTCATTCAGAACGAGCCTGATGCTGCCGTGATGCGATATATCAAGAAGAGTGAAATCCAACGGATTTTCAATGGTCGAAAGGTGAAGTTGCTGGATTTTGCGCAGGAAGCACAGCGGTTGGAGAAAAAATCGCAGGTAGCTGATGCCCTGCGTTATTATTATTGGGCACTGACGTTGTTGCAAAGTTATCCGGATGGTAATTATCTGACCATGAAGGATGACGAAGGACACGAACAATTGTTGGTGAGCTGGATTCCCAAGCAGATGAACGATATTTTCACGAATATCAGTCTTTCGGTAGAAGGTGAACAAGTTGATGGTAACCTGAAAACTGTGACGTTGAAAGTGCTTTATAAGGGAAAACCTGCGCGCAATTATGACTATTCTTATTTTGACGGGCGCGACTGGTCGAATATTTTTTCTGCAAAAGACGGTTTGGGACTTGTCGAGTTGCCTGCTATGGCCAGTGTGAATGGTCTGTCGGTCAAGACGGAATACATGTTTGAAGGTGAGGCCAACATTGATAGTGAACTTTCTGAAGTGATGAGCAGTGTAACTCCGATTGCCATGCGTGATGCGTATCTGAAGTTGTCTGTGCCCAATCAAAATGAGGCGGTTGCCCAACCGGGACAAACTACACTGATGGCTTCATCCATGCAGGCCAAAGAGACAAATAGCGGTATGAAATTCCTTTCCACAGAAACGGCGGCTCCATACGAGCAGACGATGGCGAAGGTAGAACAGGCTATCCGCACCCATAATTTTGAGGGAATAGAAAGTCTGTGTACTCCCGAGGGATATGATATGTTTCAACGTCTCATCAAGTATGGAAATTGCAAGATTCTCCGTCAGCCCAACCTGAAATATTTGTCGTATAATGGAGAAATAACTTGTCGCAGTCTGCCGATGAGTTTCTCTTTCCGGGGAAATCGCCGGACATTTGTTGAAGATGTCGTTTTCCAGATGACTCCGGAAGGAAAGATTACCAGTCTGTCGTTTGGATTGAACAAACCGGCAGTGGATGACATTATGAACCAAACGGCGTGGGGCGATACGGCTCGTCAGGTGCTTATAACTTTTCTGGAAAGTTATAAGACAGCCTATGCTTTGAAGCGTTTGGACTACATTCGAAGCATCTTTTCAGATGATGCTCTGATTATTACCGGTTCCGTAGTCAAGGCTTCCGGTCAGATGGAACGTCAGCCGATTGATGGAAAGGTGGTGAAATATACTCGTCAGACCAAAGGTGAATATATGAAAAAGCTGGAACATATTTTTGCCAGCAGTGAATTCATTAATTTGCGTTTTGCGGACAACCAAGTTCGTAAGTCGGGTGTAGGTGGAGAAATCTATGGCATTCAAATCAAGCAGGACTATTTTTCTTCCAGCTATGGAGATACGGGTTATTTGTTCTTGATGGTAGACTTGAATCATCCCAAGGAGCCCGTCATACACGTACGTACCTGGCAGCCTGAGAAGGATCCGAATTTCGGTCTGATTGATTTGAGTTATTTTTGATTGACGGGATGAGAAAAGAAACGCGGATTCATAGCTTTTCATGCTACGAACCCGCTTTTCTTTTTCTGTATATGCTCTTTATTTGTTGGCGATAGCTCTCAGTATGAAGTAGCCGCCCAGCCATTGGAGCAACATGCCTGGTACTCCGATGCGGAAATCTTGCGCAGCGAGGTGAAAATCACCGCATAAAGCCCATTCGAAACCGGTACCGATTACCTGATAAGCTAATACAGCAATCAGCAGGCCTCCGAACCATACTTCGTTTTTGGCGTAACGGGCTACTGCGGCGGTTGCAAGTGCCAGCAGACCGGATTTGATAAGAATGGCCGGCAGTACGGCTGCAGCAGGCATTCCGAACAGCAGGTGGTTGATGACGGGGGAAAGGATGGCTGTCAGCAGTCCGACGCGGAAGCCGAACTTATAGGCTGCTATCAGGGTGAAGAAATAGATGGGCAGCAGCGTAGGGCCTCCCAGGGGGACCAGGTGGCAGAGTTGCGGCAGAAGGATGTTGCCTGCCACGAACAACAAGGCAAACAGATAAGTTTTTACGTTTCCGAACGAAAGCGAATAGAGTTTTGCAGATGTATTCATAATTGTAATGTTATTAGTGTTGGGAGATTAGACAATCAGTTCATAGTTGCGGGTACCGATACCGATTTCTTCGGCATGTTTCAAGCCGGCCTGCCAGTTGGTATTGGGATGAATCAGGTGGAACTTGTCGCAGCCGCAGAGGTCCTCATGCTCGTGCTTGTTGCCCAGCACGTTGTTGCCGTGGAGCACGGGTGTATTGTTTACCAGGTCGGCACAGGCCTGGTCCAGTGCGACCGGATCGGTAGAAGCCAGGATGCCCAGGTCGGGGATGATGGCGGCATCGTTGTGGTTCCAGCAGTCGCATTCGGGCGACACGTTCATCACGAAGCTGACGTGGAAGTGAGGCTTGTCCTTCAATACGGCTTTGGTGTATTCGGCTATCTTGTAGTTCATGTTCTCGGAGGTGTCCCAGCTGCCTACGACGGCACCGTCGTGTTGGCACAGGGCCACACATTGGCCGCAACCCACGCACTTTGAGTAGTCAATCTCAGCCTTGCGGTTGGCATTCAGGTGTATGGCATCGTGGGCACAATGTTTCACGCAGATGTTGCATCCGATGCAGTTGTCCGTTTCAATTTTTGGCTGGGCCGAAGCGTGCAGTTCCAGTTTGCCGGGAACGGCAGCAGCTCCCATGCCGAGATTTTTCAGTGCTCCGCCAAATCCTGCCTGTTCGTGGCCTTTGAAGTGGGTCATGCTGATGACGATGTCCGCATCGGCAATGGCTGCACCGATTTTGGGAGCCTTGCAATATAGTCCGTCAATAGGGATTTCGCGGTAGTCAGTTCCTTTCAAGCCGTCGGCGATGATGACCTGGCATTGGGCGGAGATCGGATTGAAACCGTTCTCCATGGCGCTTTCCAGGTGGTCTACGGCATTGGAACGTCGGCCGGAGTAGAGGGTGTTGCAGTCGGTCAGGAACGGTTTGGCACCATAGCTGCGCAGCAGGTTGGCCATGCGTGCCGCATAGTTGGGACGGATGTAAGCCAAGTTGCCCGGCTCACCGAAATGTATTTTGATAGCCACGAAACTGTCTTTCAAAGGCAGTTGGGCGATGCCTGCCTTCTTCACCAACCGTTCCATTTTGTCGAGTAGGTTGGAGGTGGGTGAAGTACGCAGGTCTGTGAAGTAGACTTTTGCTTTTTCCATGTCGTTTTACCTATTTGTGATGATATGTAGCGCAAATGTAGCTGAAAATATCCACATATATAGGTAATTGTTTCTAAAAAATACAGCAGCGGGCTTTTCTTCTGTAATTCTGGTAGTCGGAGCAGTAAATGGGGTATAATTATGTTTGTCGATAGAGAAGATAAGGTAGAAGATGAACTTAAGTAGTTTTATTTTTACAATTGGAGCGCTATTTCCAAAGTGCTCGTTTCCCCTCGCAATAAATGGGTTTCAACCCTACGGGGCTTATGTTTGAAACATAAAGGGGGAATGTTTGAAACATAAGGCCGCCATGTTTGAAACATTCCCCAAGACGCTCCTGGAAGTTGTTGCGGAAGCGGTTGAGGAATGTTTTTCGAAGAGAGTTATTTAATTTTACATCTTGATGAATTTCAAGCAGACGGGTTTCGTGGTTTTGATGCTCTGCCCGGTGTCGGTCAGCAGGCCGGTCGAGGCATCGCGGGCGAATACCTGGATTTCGTTGGTGTCGCGGCAGGCCACGAGTACATACTTCCCGTTGGGTGTGATAATGAAATTACGCGGATGGATGCCGGTAGGTTGATAACCGATTTTGGTCAGGGTGCCGCCTTCTCCGTTGATTTGGAAGATGGCCAGCCCGTCGCCTTTCAGGCGGTTGGAGGCATAGAGGTGGCGGCCGTCAGGCGAAAGGTGGATATCGGCACTTCCGCGGGCGTCCAGCGTGTCGGCCTGGATGGTCTGCATCCATGTCAGGCTGTCACCGTTATAGGTGAAAGCCATTACTTCGCCGGAGAGCTCTGTTATCAAGTAAGCAAACCGTCCGTCGGCGGAGAACTCGGTGTGGCGTGGGCCGGAACCGGGAGCCAGGAGGATGTCCGAAGCACTACTTTCGTCCACCAGCGGTGTGTCGCTGCCTTTCTGCCGGTTGTTCAGCGGGAAGCGGTGGATGCGGTCGGTACCCAGGTCGTTGGCCAGCAGGTATTTGTTGTCGGGAGTGAAATAGACAAAGTGCAGGTGCGGTTGGGCCTGGCGTTCCTTGTCGGCGCCATGACCGTCGAAACCGATGTTTTTTCCTGGTTTCAGGCGGCCTTCCGCATCGAGCGGGAAGAGGGTGATGTTGCTGCCGTTATAGTTGGCCGTTACGACGTAGTCTTCTTCAGGGCTCAGTGCGATGTGGCAGGGGGCGGCGCCTTGGGTGGGTTGGCTGTTGACCAGCGTCAAGGTGCCGGTGGTGGCGTCAAAGGTCAGTGCATTGGCGCAAGCTGTTCCTCCGTCGTCTTCGCCCACGCTGTACACACGTTTGCCGTCTTTTGAGATGGTCTGGTAGGAGGGATTTGAGATTCCTTTCAGGCCGCTTACGTACTGTCCTTTGCCAGTTTCCTGATTGAATTTATATACTTTGATGCCTTCCTGGTCGGCAGGACCATAACTTCCCACCAGCATGTAGAGGGTATCTGTTTCGGTGGCAGGTGATGCCGGTTGTTTTTTGCCTGTGCAGGCTGTCAGGATGGCGGCGCCGGCACAACATAGAATCAGTTTCTTGTTCATAGGTTGATAAAGGGATAAAAAAAGGCTGCGTCGTTCCGGAGAAGATGCAGCCTTTGGTGTGTTATCGGATAATTATAGGATTATGCGATACCGTGGGCAGATACGGTGCTGTCAATCTTCTTGATCAAGCCCTGCAGTACGGCGCCCGGTCCGCATTCGGTGAAGTCGGTAGCACCGTCGGCAATCATGTTCTTTACAGACTGTGTCCAGCGTACGGAAGCCGTGAGCTGTGCCACGAGGTTCTTCTTGATTTCTGCGGGGTCAGTATGGGGCAGAGCATCCACGTTCTGGTAAACGGGGCACTTCGGCGTGTGGAAGTTGGTAGCGTTTATGGCAGCTTCCAGTTCCACCTTCGCGGGGTTCATCAGCGGAGAGTGGAAGGCACCGCCCACCTTCAGCGGCAGGGCACGCTTGGCACCGGCAGCCTTCATCAGTTCGCAGGCCTTGTTGATGCCTTCGATGGTACCGGAGATAACAATCTGTCCCGGGCAGTTGAAGTTGGCAGCGACACAAACTTCACCTTCCTTGCTTACCTGCTCGCAGATTTCCTCAACCTTCTCGTCGGGCAGGGCAATGATGGCGGCCATCGTAGAAGGATGGGCTTCGCAAGCCTTTTGCATGGCCATGGCACGTGCATATACCAGTTTCAGGCCATCTTCGAAGCTCAGGGCACCGGCAGCAACCAGGGCCGAGAATTCGCCGAGCGAGTGTCCGGCAGTCATTTCAGGCTGGAAGGCATCGCCCATGCAGAGGGCAGAGATTACGGAGTGGAGGAATACGGCAGGCTGTGTAACCTTTGTCTGACGGAGGTCTTCGTCCGTGCCGTTGAACATGATATCAGTAATGCGATATCCGAGGATATCATTCGCTTTTTCAAACAATTCTTTGGCTAAAGCCGAGTTCTCATACAGGTCCTTGCCCATTCCTACGAATTGGGCGCCTTGGCCCGGAAATACAAATGCTTTCATCTTTTTAATTATTTGGTTGGTAAAAAATAAGCTTTTGTTTCTGAAAAACGCTGCAAAGGTAGGTCTTTTTCTGATAACCACCACACAAAATCGGTCTTTTTGTGCAATGGTGTCCTTTTCTTCTATATATAAGAGCCTTGTTGCTTTCGTTTATGTTGAGGCTGCATGTTGCGAGCGTTGATTTATGACCTTTTATGCAAAAAGCAGGTGCATTTCTTTTTCCTTTGGCGAAACATGCCTATCTTTGACAGGAACGAATCCTAAAAAGAATCATGATGTTATTAGGTTACGACATAGGGAGCTCGTCGGTCAAGGCGAGCCTGGTGGATGCCGTGAGCGGCAAGTGCGTGGCCTCGGCTTTCTATCCGAAGACGGAGGCATCTATCTTGGCTGTCAGGCCGGGATGGGCCGAACAGGACCCCGAAAGCTGGTGGACGAACCTGAAGCTGGCCACGCAGGCTGTGCTGCACGAGTCCGGTGCCGACGGCAGGGACGTCAAGGCCATCGGCATCTCCTATCAGATGCACGGGCTGGTGTGTGTGGACCGTGAGCAGCGGGTGCTGCGTCCGGCCATCATCTGGTGCGACTCGCGCGCCGTGCCCTACGGACAGCGGGCTTTCGAAGCCCTGGGGCAGGAACGATGCCTGACGCATCTGCTCAACTCGCCGGGCAACTTCACCGCCGCCAAGCTGGCATGGGTCAAGGAGAACGAGCCGCAGGTGTATGAACGGATAGATAAGGTGATGCTTCCCGGCGACTACATCGCCATGCGCCTGACGGGCGAGGTGTGCACCACCGTCTCCGGCCTGTCCGAAGGCATGTTCTGGGACTTCCGTCGCGGCTGCGTGGCCGACTTCCTGCTGGACTACTACGGCTTTGACCACTCGCTGATAGCTGATATCCGGCCCACCTTTGCCGAGCAGGGACGGATGAAGGCCGACGTGGCCCGTGAACTGGGCCTGGCCGAGGGTACACCTGTCACCTACCGTGCGGGCGACCAACCTAACAATGCTCTTTCACTCAATGTATTCAACCCCGGTGAGATAGCCTCGACGGCAGGTACGAGCGGCGTGGTCTATGGTGTGAACGGCGAAGTGAATTACGATCCGCGCAGCCGTGTCAACACCTTTGCGCACGTCAACCACACGGCCGACCAGATCCGCCTGGGCGTACTCCTCTGCATCAACGGTACGGGCATCCTCAACTCGTGGGTGAAGCGCAACGTGGCTCCCGAAGGCATTTCATACGCCGAACTGAACGACTTGGCTGCCCAAGTGCCCGTGGGCAGCGGCGGCGTCAGCATCCTGCCCTTCGGCAACGGTGCCGAGCGTATGCTGGAGAACCGTGAGACGGGCTGTTCTGTCTGTGGGCTGAACTTTAATCTGCACGACCGTCGTCACGTAGCCCGCGCCGCGCAGGAAGGTATCGTTTTTGCCTTTAAGTATGGCATCGACATCATGGAGCAGATGGGTATCCCCGTGCAGAAGATACACGCCGGACGTGCCAACATGTTCCTCAGCCCCGTCTTCCGCGACACGCTGGCCGGCGTGACGGGCGCCACCATCGAGCTTTACGACACAGACGGTTCCGTTGGCGCCGCCAAGGGAGCGGGTATCGGTGCAGGCGTTTATCGCGACAATGTCGAGGCCTTCGCCACGCTGGAGCGCCTGGCCGTCATCGAGCCGGACGACACGCGGCGTGAAGAATACCTCGAGACATATGCCCGCTGGAAGTGTCTGTTGGAAAAGCTGGTTTAACTCGGAAATAAAGAAATAAATAACAATCATAGAAACCGAGGCCTTGGCCTCATAAAACATCAGAAAGATTATGGCAACAAAAGAGTATTTTCCTGGCATAGGAAAGATTAAGTTTGAAGGTAAAGAGAGTAAGAATCCCATGGCGTTCCGCTATTACGACGCCGACAAGGTTATCATGGGCAAGAAAATGAGCGAATGGCTGAAGTTCGCCATGGCCTGGTGGCACACGCTGTGCGCCGAGGGCAGTGACCAGTTCGGCGGCGGCACGAAGACCTTCCCGTGGAACGACTCGGCCAATCCCGTGGAGGCTGCCAAGCATAAGGTGGACGCCGGTTTTGAATTCATGCAGAAGATCGGTATCGAGTACTATTGCTTCCACGATGTTGATCTCTGTGCCGAGGCCGACACCATCGAGGAATACGAAGCCAATCTGAAGGAAATTGTAGCCTACCTGAAGCAGAAACAGCAGGAGACAGGCATCAAACTGTTGTGGGGCACGGCCAATGTCTTCGGCCACAAGCGCTACATGAACGGTGCCGCCACGAATCCCGACTTCGACGTCGTAGCCCGTGCCGCTGTGCAGATCAAGAATGCCATCGACGCCACCATCGAGCTGGGCGGATCGAACTACGTCTTCTGGGGCGGCCGCGAGGGCTACATGAGCCTGCTCAACACCGACCAGAAACGCGAGAAGGAACACCTGGCCACGATGCTGCGCATGGCTCGCGACTATGGCCGTGCCCGTGGCTTCAAGGGTACTTTCCTTGTGGAGCCGAAGCCCATGGAGCCTACCAAGCACCAGTATGACGTGGACACGGAAACGGTCATCGGTTTCCTTCGTGCACACGGGCTGGACAAGGACTTCAAGGTGAACATCGAGGTGAACCACGCCACGCTGGCCGGACACACCTTCGAACATGAGCTGGCTGTGGCTGTGGACAACGGCATGCTGGGTTCCATCGACGCCAACCGTGGCGACTATCAGAACGGATGGGATACGGATCAGTTCCCCATCGACAATTTCGAACTCATCCAGGCCATGATGCAGATTATCCGCGGTGGTGGCTTCAAGGACGGCGGTACGAATTTCGACGCCAAGACGCGCCGCAACTCCACCGACCTGGAGGACATCTTCATCGCCCACATCTCAGGCATGGATGCCATGGCCCGTGCTTTGGAGAGCGCAGCCAAGCTGCTCGAGGAGTCTCCCTATCGTCAGATGCTGGCTCAGCGCTACGCTTCCTTCGACAGCGGCCTGGGCAAGGACTTCGAAGACGGTAAGCTGACGCTGGAAGACATCGTGGCCTACGCCAAGCGGAACGGCGAGCCGAAGCAGATCAGCGGCAAGCAGGAGCTGTATGAGGCCATCGTGAATATGTACGTTTAATGATTTCTGAAATCTTAAATATCATGACAAACGAGAATGCTTATGAAAAAGTTTTTTATTCCTGTCCTGCTGGCCGGTGTCCTGCTGTCGGCCTGTCAGCAGCAACTTCCCTATCAGGATGCCTCCCTGTCGCCCGAGGAACGTGCGGCCGACCTGGTGCAGCGTCTGACGTTGGAAGAGAAAGTATCGTTGATGCAGAATAATTCGTCTGCTGTGCCGCGTTTGGGTATCAAGCCTTATGAATGGTGGAACGAGGCCCTGCATGGGGTAGCGCGCAACGGTCGGGCTACCGTTTTCCCGCAGGCCATCGGTATGGGCGCTGCCTTCAATGATTCGCTGCTTCACGTGGTGTTTACCGCCGTGAGCGATGAAGCACGTGCCAAGAATCACATGGCCCGCAGGGACAGCAGTTACCAGCGTTATGAAGGCCTGACTTTCTGGACACCCAATATCAACATCTTTCGCGATCCGCGTTGGGGACGCGGGCAGGAAACCTACGGTGAAGATCCGTACCTGACGGGCCGGTTGGGCATGGCCGTCGTCAGAGGTCTGCAAGGCCCTGAAGACAGTCAATACGACAAGGCGCATGCCTGCGCCAAGCATTATGCCGTCCACTCCGGTCCCGAATGGAACCGTCATAGCTTCAATGCCGAGAACATTGATCCGCGCGACCTGTGGGAAACTTATCTGCCCGCTTTCAAGGACTTGGTGCAGAAGGCCGGCGTGAAGGAAGTGATGTGTGCCTACAACCGGTTTGAAGGATCGCCTTGTTGCAACAGCGACCGCCTGCTGATGCAGATCCTGCGTGATGAATGGGGGTACGAAGGACTGGTGGTAAGTGATTGCGGCGCTATTTACGACTTCTTCGAGGAAGGCCGTCACGGGACGCACAAGGACAAGGCGGATGCTTCGTCGGCAGCTGTCCTGTCGGGGACGGACCTGGAGTGTGGCGATGCCTATAAGTCGCTGCCCGACGCTGTCCGTCAAGGCAAGATTAAGGAGTCTGATCTGGACCGTTCGGTATCGCGTCTGCTGAAGGCCCGTTTCGAACTGGGCGAGATGGACGAGACTACGCCTTGGGATGCTATTCCCGACTCGGTTGTCAACTGTCATGCACACCAGGCGCTGGCTCTTCGCATGGCCCGCGAGAGTATGACTTTGCTTCAGAACAGGAACAGCTTGTTGCCGTTGAAGGCCGGCATGACCGTTGCCCTCGTCGGTCCCAATGCCAATGACTCGGTGATGCAGTGGGGTAACTACAACGGTTTCCCCGGCCATACCGTGACGCTGCTCGAGGCTCTGCGTGAACGGCTGCCCGAAGAACAGCTGATCTATGTGCCCGGCGCCCTTTATGCAGAAGGTTTTGTGCCGGAACACAAGAAAGAAGAGATGGAGCAGACGAAACCATTGGATGCGGCATCCCTGTTGAAGCAAGTAGGCCGTGCGGATGTCGTGGTCTTTGCCGGAGGCATCTCGCCGATGTTGGAAGGCGAGCAGATGTCGGTCAATATCCCTGGCTTCAAGGGGGGTGACCGTACAGACATCGAGCTGCCTGCCATCCAGCGTCAGTTGCTCAAGGCGTTGAAGGCTGCCGGCAAGAAAGTGGTCTTCGTCAACTTCTCGGGTAGTGCCATGGGACTGGAGCCTGAAACGCAGACGTGCGATGCCATCCTGCAGGCATGGTATCCCGGCGAGGCTGGTGGTACAGCCGTGGCCGATGTGCTTTATGGCGACTACAATCCGGCCGGACGCCTGCCCGTCACCTTCTACAAGAATGTGGGCCAGCTGCCCGACTTTCAGGATTACAGCATGAAGGGACGCACGTACCGTTATTTCGAAGGTACGCCGCTCTTCCCCTTCGGCCACGGATTGAGCTATACCACCTTTGCCTACGGCAAGGCCGAGGTGAAGGAGGGCTGTCTGCTGGTGCCCGTTACCAATACAGGCAGTATGGACGGCGATGAAGTGGTTCAGCTTTACCTGAACCGTCCCGACGATGCCAACGGGCCGCACAAGACGCTGCGTGCCTTCAAGCGTGTACACATTCCTGCCGGAGCTACCCGCACGGTCAGCTTGCCGTTGACGGAGGAAACCTTCAACTGGTGGGATACGGCGACCAATACGGTTCATCCTCTGAAGGGCAGTTATAAGTTGCTATACGGAGGAAGTTCGGACGACCGTGCTTTACAGACGATGATGTACGAGTTCTGAGGTGTGTAGTAAAGGAATAGTTGGATAAATCCCCTGCCTGGCGGTGAGGCCTGGCAGGGGATTTTTTGTACCGCGGGCGTCTCGTTGCTTTGCTTCACAGGCTTTGTACTTTCGGTTTACAGGCTTTAAACTGTCAGTTTACTCCGTTTAAACTATCAGTTTAACCGCTTTAAACTATCAGTTTAATACGGATAAACTATCAGTTTATTTCTGGTAAACAAAATAAACTCGTTTGTTGCTGACAATCAGTGGCCTATCTTTTCTCCATAAAAAGATGCCTGCCGTCGAACCGCGTGCTGAAATAAACCGTAACTTTGCACCCGAGTTACTAAAAACATCCGAAACATGATACATTTTGATACCGACTATATGGAGGGCGCACATCCCGAAGTGATGCGCCGACTGGTGGGAACTAATCTGGAGCAGACGCCCGGATATGGTTGCGACGACTATACGGCCCGTGCCAAGGACCTGATACGCGAGGCTTGCGGACAGCCGCAGGCAGCCGTGCAGTTCCTGGTGGGCGGCACGCAGACCAACGCCACCGTCATCGACGCCCTGCTGGCCCGTCACGAAGGCGTGCTGGCCGCCGAGTCGGCCCACATCAACGTGCACGAAGCGGGTGCCATCGAGGCTTCGGGCCACAAGGTACTCACCCTGCCTGCCCATGACGGCAAGGTATTAGCCGCCGACGTGGAGGCCTACATCCGCAACTTCTACCGCGATGAGACCTACGAACATATGGTGGCGCCGGGCATGCTCTACATCTCGCACCCCACCGAGCTGGGCACGCTCTACACCCTCCGCGAACTGGAAGACCTGAGCCGCGTATGCCGTGAGGCGGATATACCTTTATATATGGACGGTGCCCGTCTGGGCTACGGGCTGGCGGCCGAGGGAACGGACGTCACGCTGAAAGATATTGCCCGCCTGTGCGATGTCTTCTACATCGGCGGCACGAAGGTCGGCGCCCTCTTCGGCGAGGCGGTGGTGGCTGCCCGTCCCGAACGGTTGCCCCATTTCTTCCCCCTCGTCAAGCAGCACGGCGCGTTGCTGGCCAAGGGGCGTCTGCTGGGCATCCAGTTCGGCGCGCTCTTCACCGACGGCCTCTACCAGCACATCGGCGCCCATGCCGTCCGTCTGGCCCTGAAGCTGAAGCAGGCCTTCGTGGAGAAGGGCTACAAGCTCCATCTCGATTCGCCCACCAACCAGCAGTTCGTCTGCCTGCCCAACGAGACCATCGACCGCCTGATGCGCGAAGCCACCTTCGAGCTGTGGGGGCCTCGTGGCGAAACGGAGACGGTGGTGCGCTTCGTCACCAGCTGGGCCACACGCGAGGAAGACGTGGACAAGCTGATTGCCTTGTTTTAAAGAAAACAGATTTAAAACGAACGATACACAATGGATTCCATCAAAATCAACAAAGTGCAGATACGAAATCTGCAGATTGAAGACTACGACCAATTGGCCCAGTCGTTCACCCGTGTCTATACGGACGGAAGCGACGTCTTCTGGACACACAAACAGATTGAGAAACTGATCCGCATCTTCCCTGAGGGACAGATCGTGACGGTGGTCGATGAAAAGATTGTGGGTTGCGCCCTCTCCATTATCGTGGACTACGATAAGGTGAAGAACGACCACACCTATGCCCAGGTGACGGGCAAGGAAACCTTCAACACCCACAACCCCAAGGGTAATATCCTCTACGGCATCGAGGTATTTATCCATCCGCAGTACCGCGGCCTTCGTCTGGCCCGCCGTATGTACGAATACCGCAAGGACCTCTGCGAAAAGCTCAACCTGAAGGCCATCATGTTCGGCGGCCGCATCCCCAACTACCACAAGTATGCCGACCAGATGCGCCCCAAGGAATACATCGACAAGGTGCGCCAGAAGGAAATCTACGACCCCGTGCTTACCTTCCAGCTTTCCAACGATTTCCACGTGCGCAAGGTGATGCGCAATTACCTGCCCAACGACGAAGAGTCCAAGCACTACGCCTGCCTGCTCCAGTGGGACAACATCTACTACCAGCCACCCACGCAGGAGTACATCAACCCGAAGACCACTGTCCGTGTGGGCCTCGTGCAGTGGCAGATGCGTACCTACACTTCGCTGGACGACCTCTTCGAGCAGGTGGAGTTCTTTGTCGACGCCGTGTCCGACTACAAGAGCGACTTTGTTCTCTTCCCCGAATACTTCAACGCGCCGCTCATGGCCCGCTTCAACAACGAGGGCGAATCCGAAGCCATCCGCGGTCTGGCCGCCTATACCGACGAGATACGCGAACGCTTCATCAAGCTGGCCATCAGCTACAACATCAACATCATCACGGGCAGCATGCCGCTCATCAAGGAAGACGGCCGCCTGTACAACGTGGGCTTCCTCTGCCGCCGCGACGGCACGTACGAGATGTACGAAAAGATTCACGTCACGCCCGACGAAATCAAGAGCTGGGGCTTGAGCGGAGGCAAGGCCCTGAAGACGTTCGAGACCGACTGTGCCAAGATCGGTGTCCTGATCTGCTACGACGTGGAGTTCCCCGAACTGTCGCGCATCATGGCCGACCAGGGCATGCAGATTCTGTTCGTGCCTTTCCTGACCGATACGCAGAATGCCTACAGCCGCGTCAAGGTATGTGCCCACGCCCGTGCCATCGAGAACGAGTGCTTCGTGGTCATTGCCGGCAGTGTGGGCAATCTGCCCCGTGTGCACAACATGGACATCCAGTATGCCCAGTCGGGTGTCTTCACGCCTTGCGATTTTGCCTTCCCCACGGACGGCAAGCGTGCCGAAGCTACGCCCAATACGGAAATGATTCTGGTGTCCGACGTCGATCTTGACCTGCTGAGCGAACTGCACACCTACGGCAGCGTCCGCAACCTGAAAGACCGTCGTCACGACCTGTACGAGGTGAAGATGAAGAACCGCAGCGCAGAGTCGCAGAAGGCGAGCGAATAAGTCTGTCATCATTGACAAAGCAGATAAAGGCTGTGTCAGAACTTACCGCAGATTAACAAGGGCGGTTTCGTTTTGATACAGCCTTTTTTGTATGCTTCTTGTATAAATAAATTCTTTTGTTTACCTTTGGCTTCAAGCAAAGTAGGATGGGTTTGAATGCTCCCTTCCGAGTATTAATTTTGATTTGTACCATGAAACTGAACCGTTTATTCCTTGTATCTGTACCGGCCCTTTGTCTGGCGTTTTCCTCTTGCAGTTCGGGAAGCCGGAAAGCTGATGATGATATACCGTTGCCTGCCTCGGTGGATGTTCCCCATGTGACCGAAGGCGACTATGCCGACATGAGCCGTCCCAACCTGACGTTTACGGCAGACAAGATTGTGTGCAACTATCCCGTAGAATCGCATGTCTATGTTGTCGACCGTCGGAGCGGGCAGACGAACGTTTTCGAAGCTCCCAGCCGATATACGGCCAATAAGGCTGAGCCTTGCCGTTCGCGTACCGATTATACTTAGTGGGAACGCCACCGCGTGGAAAATCCACATTTCTATGAATTGATGTATCTTCCCGCATCAGGCCGTTATGTACGCCTGCACACGGCCGGCCAGACGTACGATGCTTCAAAGAGGCTGATGGATCAGTTGTTGGAAAAACGTTTCTTTCTTACCTCGTTCGACCGTGACTTTTCAGTATTGGGCGAGGAAGAATTGCCGGCCCATCGGTACAATATCTTTACGGGCTGGTGTCCGGCTTCCGATGTCCTCCTGTTCTATGTTGATCATCCGTTGTCTGGTGGGGAGGAAACTGAGGAGCTGGTGATTGATTGCATAGAATGATATTTGTACATGCGTTTTTTCTTGTTTACCAGTTGTTTATATATACTTTGATTATAAATTATTTATCGTATGAAGAACGTAATCTGTGTTTGCCTATGTTTGTTGCTCCTTGGTTCGTGTTCAGATAAACAAGGAGAACTCGGTTATCCTGTATTGAAAGTCTCGTTGAACGAGCAGGATGTTTCGATGAAAGATCTGTTCAGTCGTCTGGAAGTGATTCCTTTAGAAACCAATGACTCCAGTTTGTTGGTTTTTCCCGATAAGGTGTTGTGTCGGAACGGACGCTATGAGGTGTTCGACCACAGGCGCTATGCCTTATTCCTTTTCGACGAGAACGGCCGGTTTATCAGGCAGGTCGGTAGGCGGGGACAAGGTTTGGGAGAATATCGGGAAGTGTACGATGTTGCTCACGATTCGCGGAACGGTAATATCTGTCTGTTGTCGCCGTTTTGGGAAATGTTCGTTTACGATTCCGAAGGACGTTTTCTTGAGCGTTTGCCCCTTCCGGAGAAATCGAACTATCAGGCTGTAATGGATTATGGGGATTATTTTGTGACGTGGACGATTCCAATAACCGATGAGGAATACGGGATTAGTGTGATTTCGAAGGATTCGCTACAATGTGTGCGGGAATATTGGCATGGAAATCGCAATACAATGTTTTTATTTCCGCGTGGGTTTTATCAGTTTGGAGACGATTTGTACTTTTCCCGTCCCTTCCAGCGCGAGGTCTATCGGATGGACTTGAATGGCATGCAGGTGGCCTATCGGTGGGATTTTGGTAATGATAATTATTCAATAGAGGATTTCGGAGTTTCGTTGAAAGAAAGAGGAGATAGAGAAGAAAGTGATAATATAGTAAAGTTATTACAGGAATCGGTTATTCCATATTGCATAGCTGATAATAGACAAATTGGGAAATATTACTATGCTATGATAGTTTAACGTGAGTTCGATATAAAATTAGAAAATAGACAGTTGTC
>ULXT01014618.1_pt1 | contig 40271 bp, 35 predicted proteins | sample 1961571 | NCBI WGS metagenome assembly ULXT01 (sample SAMEA4835846, study PRJEB28245) | human gut metagenome | biome: gut microbiome; material: fecal sample | place: Denmark | collected 2008
TAACAGGCTCTAAATATGTGTGCAAAATTAATCGATACCTCACCACAGAGACACACAGCGTTTTTAAGGAATATGCCTCCTTCGGATGAACATAAGTGCATCGGCCGTTGAACATAAGTGCGTCGGTCATTTAACATAAGTGCATCAGCCATCGCACTTATGTTCATTCATCATGCCACTCAGCATGGCAACATGAAGACATTCATTCAAGTTTATTACCCCGCATAACCCGCAATAAAAAACAAAAAAGGCTGCAAAGCTTTACGCCCTGCAACCTCCATTATTCATTCCATTTTCATTTACTTTTTACCTACATTCAAAAAAATCCTAATCTTCTGTCAACGTGTCATGTCTTCCCAGATACGCACATTGTTGTTCTTCATTTCCAGAAGACCTGTTACAAGAATTTTTTTCACCCTTTTAAGCATACTAGTTATCCTGTTTTTATGTTTTACGACACAAAAATACAGGTTTTATGGCATACATTGTCATGTTTTACAACACATATTTATACAAATCAGCCAAATTCTTGATGTAAGTCAATCTTTAGCAGGCTTCAGGCTTTTTTCTCCTTGGTTTCGGTATGCGCCTCCACCACATTCACCACATAATCACCCAACTTCTCACACTCGGCGATAAGGTCCATATAATGTACGCCTGTCTGGTAATTGTATGCCTTCTCGTTGATATCCACTACATTCCGGTCTTTCAACTGGTCGCGGTAATTGTTAATCTCGTGTTCCAAGTTGAACGAACGGTTCACATCCACCGCATGATGTGTATCCTCAATTAAAGCTATCATCTGCGTCAAGGCAGTATCGGTCAACTGAAACATCTGCTCAATGTGACCATACTGCTCATCGGTAAACTCCACATTGGCACGCCGCTTGTGGCTCATCGTGCGTGCCAGATTGTAACAGCTGTCCCCGATGCTTTCTATTTCGCTCACCTCACGCAACATTTCGCGTATTTCCAGCTTGCTTTCCGAACTTAACCTCCCTTCAGACACTTGGGTTAAGTATGTGGCAATCTCCACCTCCATGTTATCGCTAATGCCTTCATATTTCTCTATGCGGGCAAACAACTTATTGAACTCATTCTCATTCGTGGTATGAAGCAAGTTACGCACCATTCCGAACATTCTCTGAATACGTTCGGCAAAGAGATTGATTTCCTTACGGGCCTGCAAAAGAGAAAGCTCCGCCGTAGAAAGCATACCGCCCGAAATGAATTGCAGACGATATTCCTCTTCCGTTTCCTTTTGCGGAATCAGCCTGCATACCGTCCGTTCTATTAACTTGACGAACCATATCAGAATCAACACATTGCACACATTAAAACACGTATGAAACGCCGAAAGCTTGAACGAAACCGCAACTCCACCCGCATTACTTACCTGCATCCAATCGTCAATAATCCAGTCCACCATACTCAAGAAGGGCTTAAATAAGATTAACACCCACATCACGCCGAAAACATTAAACATCAGATGCGCCAAGGCAGCCCTCCTCGCCTGCGTATTGGCTGTAAGCGCCGCAAGATTGGCAGTAATGGTTGTCCCGATGTTCTCGCCCAGCACCAACGCCGCTCCAAGCTCGAAACTAATCCAGCCATTGGCACACATAATCAAGGTTATCGCCATCGTAGCGGAAGAAGCCTGCACAATCATCGTCAAAACCGTTCCGATAAGCACAAACAAGATAACCGAAAAGAATCCCATATCGGTATAATTCTGCACAAATGCCAGCATATCGGGGTTCTGACTCAAATCAGGGGCATTCTTTTTCAATAAATCAAGCCCCATGAACAGGAAAGAGAAACCGAAGATAAACTCGCCGATAGACTTGCGCGAACTTTTTTGCGAAAAAAGAAGCGGAACGCCGAAAGCCAAAAGCGGAAGGGCAAAGACGGAAATATCCACCTTAAAGCCCAAAGCCGAAATAATCCAAGCGGTGACCGTAGTCCCGATGTTGGCACCCATAATGACACTGATGGATTGTGATAAGGTCAACAAACCCGCATTTACGAAACTCACGACCATAACCGTCGTAGCGGAAGAAGATTGCACCAATGCGGTGATGAGCGTACCGGTCAACACACCTGTCACCCGGTTAGTCGTCATTGCTGTCAGGATATTCCGAAGGCGGTCACCCGCAAATTTCTGAAGTCCCTCGCTCATGATTTTCATGCCATACAGGAAAAGGGCAAGCGAGCCTAGCAATGCTAAAAAATCATAAAAACTATACTCCATTTATAATTAAGTTAAGATGTCAATTGGCATTCGGCGTTTATTCCGTAAATTAACGGCAAATTCTGATTAAATGCAACACATATTACAATTATGTTACAAATATATTGTAAAAACATCAATCAAACAAGAAGTTTCCCCGAAGGAAGCAATCTTTTGGAGATTTACAAGGGCTTCGGACTGAATATGCCGTACGGCGTAGTAAGCGCAAAAGTCAACAACAAGGTAGAAGACCTCAACTTCAGAGTGTACTACAACAAGGACGTAGAATTCCTCGATGTCACCAACCCTTCGGGGATGCGCACCTACTTCCGTTCGCTTTGCTTCATTCTTGCCAAGGCAGTAGAAGACCTCTACCCACAGGGAAGCATCTCGCTGGAACACCCCGTATCGAAAGGATATTATTGCGACCTGCACCTGGACCGCTCCATAGGGCTTGACGACGTTATCCGCATCAAGCAAAGGATGCAGGAAATCATCGATGCCGACATCCCTTTCCAACGCATTGAATGCCACACGGCGCAGGCGGCGGAAATGTTCCTCCATCACGGAATGATGGACAAAGCGAAACTGCTCCGCACGTACGACCAGTTATATACGTTCTACTACCGGCTGGGAAACACCACCGATTGCTATTACGGAAGCCTCGTGCCCAGCACGGGCTACATCCGCCTGTTCGACATCGTGAAATACTACGACGGGCTGCTGCTCCGCATACCCAACCGGAAAGACCCTACCCGGCTGGAAGACGTGGTGAAGCAAGAAAAAATGCTTGAAGTGTTTCAGGAATACCACCGGTGGAACGAGATTATGGGCATCGCCACCGTGGGTGACTTCAACATCGCATGCCACAAGGGCTTTGCCACCGAACTGGTCAACGTATCCGAAGCACTTCAGGAAAAGAAAATCGTCCGCATTGCCGATGAAATCACCCACCGCGACCGGAACGGAGAACGTGTCAAGCTGGTCTTGATTTCGGGACCCTCTTCATCGGGCAAGACCACTTTCAGCAAGCGCCTGAGCGTGCAGCTCATCACGAACGGCATGCGCCCCTACCCCATCTCGCTGGACGATTATTTCGTGAACCGCGAGGACAGCCCGCTGGACGAAAACGGAGAGCACGACTTCGAATCGTTCTACACCCTCGACCTGCCCTTCTTCGAAGCGCAGATGAAAGAACTGTTAGCCGGAAACGAAATCGAACTTCCCCGCTTCAACTTCGTAACGGGCAAACGGGAGATGAGCGGGAAGAAACTCCGCATCAAGGATAACATGATTCTGATACTGGAAGGCATCCATGCGCTCAACCCCGAGCTGACCGCACAAATCCCCGATGAGAATAAATACAAGATATACGTATCGGCACTCACCACCATCCAACTGGATAACCACAACTATATCCCCACTACGGACAACCGCCTCATCCGACGCATCATCCGCGACTCGAGATACCGGGGGAGCAGTGCCGAAGATACAATCAACCGCTGGGAAAGCGTGCGTGCCGGCGAAGAGAAATGGATATTCCCTTATCAGGAGAATGCCGATGCCATGTTCAATTCGGCTCTGCTCTTCGAGCTTGCCGTGTTGAAAGACTATGCCGAACCGCTCTTGCGCAAGGTGCCCAATAATTGTGCGGCATATTCCGAAGCGAACCGTCTCCTCCGCTTCCTGAGCTATTTCACGTCTATCCCCGATGACCAGTTGCCTCCCACCTCGCTTCTCCGCGAGTTCTTGGGCGGAAGCAGTTTCAGGTATTAATCAGGCAACAAGTTGACAACTTAAAAACAATGAATAACAGGACTTATACATTCGAAGTATGCGCCAACTCCGTAGAGAGTTGCCTCGCCGCACAAGAAGGAGGGGCACAACGCGTAGAATTATGCGCAAGCATTCCCGAAGGAGGGACTACCCCTTCGTATGGCGAAATCAAGACGGCACGACGCTTGCTTGACGTCCGCCTCCATGTCATTATCCGCCCCCGCGGAGGAGACTTTCTATATACCCCAACCGAAATAGAAACCATGCTGGAAGACATCCGCGTGGCACGCCAAGCCGGAGCCGACGGACTGGTTTTCGGATGCCTCACGCCGGAAGGCGATATCGACCTCTCCTTGATGAAAAAACTAATGGAAGCCAGCGGGAATACCCCCGTCACCTTCCACCGTGCCTTCGACCATTGCCGGAATCCCTACCGTGCCCTCGATGAGCTGGCATCATTGGGCGTGGCACGTATCCTGACCTCGGGGCAGCAACCCACGGCTCCCCAAGGTGCTCCGCTCCTCAAAGACCTGCAGGCATACGCCCGCGGACGCATCATCCTCCTTGCCGGATGCGGCGTGAATGAAAAGAATATCCGCCAATTAGCACAAGAAACCGGCATCCATGAGTTCCATTTCTCCGCGCGCGAACAGGTAAAGAGCCGCATGCTTTTCACCAACCCCGAAGTTACAATGGGAAACAAGGATGCGGATGAATATACCCGCGACGTGACCACCTCCCGGCGGGTGCGGGCTACGATTGAAGCCTTATGTAAGGATTTAGAGTCTGTTTAAATCTTGCTCAGGTTAATTTTGCGAATTGTTTTCGAGGATGTTTTTCTGATTTTATGAGGAGGATAGCGGGCTATCTGACGAATAAAATCGGGAAAACAGACCGGAAACAAACACAAAAGAACCTGATAGAATATTACTTTATTGGAAAATTTAAACAGGCTCTTATAAAACCCCGAAGTGTTTCAGCGCGTTCAAGATGCCGTCCTCGTCTACCGAAGAGGTTACATAATCGGCGGCATTTTGCACCTCGGGCGCGGCATTCCCCATAGCGACCCCAATGCCTGCATGGCGGAGCATGGGAATGTCATTTCCCCCATCGCCGAACGCCATGGTATCTTTCAGGTCGATGCCATAATACTCGATTACCTTGTCGATGCCGTGGCTTTTGCTGTTCCCCCGTGCAATGATATCGGCAAAAAGCGGATACCAGCGCATCGGCTCGCAATGTTTTAGCACGTCCGAAAACACTTCCCCGTCTTCGCCAGCCTGAAAATATCCCATAACCTGCAAGATTTCCTTGCCTCGCGCATATTCGGCAGGGTGCACAGGCGGTATATCTATTTTTATCAAGTCTGCCACTTCACGCACTGCATCGTTTACACCCGTGATAAACCACGTATCATCGTGGACGAAGACGAAAGGCAGCTCCGGATGTTGCTTGTTGAACCGGATAAGGCGTTCGATATCCTCTTCCGGAATGGCTCCTTTATAAATGTCCTGATGACCGGCGGTAAAACAATACGCCCCGTTCAGGGTAATATAGCCATCGAAGTCCAAACCGCCTACCGCTTTCATCATCAAAACTTTGGGACGTCCGGTAGCAATGAAAACCTTGATGCCCTTCTCGCGGAGCAAGGCAAGGGCTTTGCGGGCCGATTCGGGAATCGTGTGCGTCTTGAAGGAAACCAGCGTTCCGTCTATATCGAAAAAGATAGCTTTGACCATAACCTAATTTGTATTTCCGGATGCAAAAGTAGGCAATTCCGCCGAGATTTACAAGTTAAGGTTTGTTGTCCCCTCCACCAGGCAAAGCAACAATACGCCTGCGGTGGCAAGGCAAATAACCACCAGCAAACAATAACCGAACATCAACAGGGTTTTCCAGAAACTCCTCCACCACGTGCAGAGGTAAAGCTGGCGGTAGTCCCACCAGAACAGCAGGAAGATAATCCATTCGGGCACTTCATACAAGTCGTCTACATGCGCCGTGCCGTTGAAAGGCACTACCAACGTACTAATCAACAAAATCTGCGCGGCAATATATGCCTGGATGAAGATGTGTTCCATGAGGTTGTATTCGGCAGGCTTCTTCCACCGGTAAAATGCCCAGCGGGTAGCAATCGCAAGCAAGGGCAACGTAAGGAGGATATGAAACGCCTTATTCCCGTGCCCCCACCGCTTCATCAGACTCCATACGTTCGAAAGGAAAGGAACGCCCTCGATAGCCGTTTCCACTTTCTTAAAAAAGGAGATACTGGTGTTGACGAGGTTAGCGTCTGGCTGAGGAGTGCCTGCAATGGAGTCCTGACGCTCTACCTTGGCAAGTTCTTTTTCTATTTCCCGGATAGAGATTTCGAGGTTCTTCTGCCCGATCGGATTATCGGAATCAGTCTTTATCTCTTCCAGCCCGCGAATGGCACGGCGCAATCCCTCCGCCTTGGTGAGCGGCACTTCGCTTGCCTCCTCCACCTTCTCCCCTTTCCTCTCCCGTATTTCGGGCACAATCAGCTGGGCGGTCAGCATATAAAAAGCGGTCATCAGAAACACCATCGGAAGGGGTAGCGTGTAATTAACCCGCCTTCCCCGGATAAAGTCACGCATCATGTGCCCGGGGCGGTAAAGCAATTCCAGAAGCGTATGGGCAAACTTCCCGTCAACCCGGAAAACGGTGCGGAGCACATTGCCCACGATGCCCTTCAGCACATAGCGCGGGGTGTTGCGGCTCTGCCCGCACCGGGGACAAAAGTTGCCCGTAAACGTATCGCCGCAATTCTTGCACGTGCAAGGAGTTGCGTTCAGTTTCGGAGCCACATTGCCCCGTATCTGCCAGATATGGAAGGCACGGAAGCGCACCGTAAGCGGATGAAGCCAGCGCACAAGCGCATCGTGCCACGCAAGGGGAAGTATACGCCGGCGGCGCGCAATGTAAAACAAGCTCATCAGGAAAAGCAAAGGAAATAGAAACGTGTCGGCTTCTGATAAAGGAGTCAGTTCGTAATAACTTAGAAACAATAAAGAGAGCAGCCAAAAGATTTGGAGAACATGGATGCGTTTTTTCGTATGCGGAGCTCGATTCATGCGTTTTTGTTTGCAAACTTACGATTTTTCCGGACATTTGGTCGATAAAAGCAAAGAATATAGGTAAAATGTCAATCCATACGTTCGCATGACGGAAGCCTACGGCAGTTTCAACCAGTTTCAACAGGCTGAAACTATTGTTTTCCCATATTAAAACACTTGTTTCTCCTTGTTAAAACACGATGAAAATGCGGCTGCATCCGGGAAAGCGTCCCGCATGCCTTTCCGAATCCTCCTCTTTCGTGAGGTTATTTCAAAGAATTTCCGTACATTTGTCGCAAGAGTGAATTACAACAATACATTTATAAAATGAACTATCCATATAACCGGATAACGGTAAAAATAGGGAGCAACGTGCTGACGCGGAAGGACGGGACACTGGACGTAACCCGCATGTCGGCACTGGTAGACCAAGTGGCAGAACTGCACAAGGCAGGAGTCGAGGTGGTACTGGTCTCGTCGGGAGCGGTCGCCTCGGGACGGAGTGAGATAAAAGTATCGCGTAAGCTGGACAGCGTAGACCAGCGGCAACTGTATTCCGCCGTAGGGCAGGCGAAGTTGATAAACCGTTATTACGAACTGTTCCGCGAACACGGCATCGCCGTAGGGCAAGTGCTGACCACCAAAGAAAGCTTCGGCACACGCCGGCATTACCTGAACCAACGGCATTGCATGCAGGTGATGCTGGAGAACGGCGTGATTCCGATTGTCAACGAAAACGATACCATATCGGTCACCGAACTGATGTTTACCGATAACGATGAGCTTTCGGGGCTGGTGGCGTCGATGCTCGACGCACAAGCCTTGATTATCCTGAGCAACATAGACGGCATCTACAACGGCTCGCCTTCCGAGCCGGGCACTTCGGTGATACGCGAGGTGGAGCAAGGGAAAGACCTTTCCGACTATATCCAAGCCGAGAAGTCGGGCTTCGGAAGAGGAGGGATGCTCACCAAAACCACGATTGCACGCAAAGTGGCAGACGAGGGCATTACGGTGATTATCGCCAACGGGAAGCGCGACAATATCCTGACAGACTTGCTGGAGCACCCTGCCGACACGGTTTGCACCCGCTTCGTACCCGCCTCCGAAGCCGTATCGAGCGTAAAGAAATGGATTGCCCATAGCGAAGGGTTCGCCAAGGGGGAATTACACCTCAATGCTCAAGCGGTAGAGGCGTTAAAAGGCAAAAAAGCCATCAGCATCCTTCCCGTAGGCGTGACACGCATCGAAGGGGATTTCGAAAAAGACGACATTGTGCGGATTATGGATGCCGGCGGGAACCAAATAGGCGTGGGACGCATCGGGGCAAGTTCGGAAGAAGCCCGCAAGATGCAGGGCGAGCACGGGCAGCGCCCTTTGGTGCATTACGATTACTTGTACTTGGATTAAGTGAAAAACGAACGCAGAGACACAAAGACACAGAGAAATAAAATGCCGCATTTCATTTCTGCCTGACTATTATTACAAGTTTCTCTTCTTCATTTCAGAATCTTTTCAGAATCGTTCTCCATCTTTGCATCAAACAAATGTAAAAGCAAGAATAACTATGAAGAAGTATTTAACCTTTTGGACACTCTTGATTAGCGGGATGCTTTTCTTTGTGTCGTGCAGTGATGATGACAACGGGCCGGACGGCTCTAACGGCAAAGTGCCTCAATCTGTATTAGACGCTTTCCAAAGCCAATACGGACAGACACGCGCTGAATGGACGATAAAAGACGGATATGCCATAGCCGAGTTCAGAGGAGAGAACGGAGAAACAACCGCATGGTACACATTGGACAATGCGCGTTGGGGAATGACAGAAACCGAAATCCTTTATTCGAACCTGCCTCAAGCTATCCTGACGGCTATCTCCGAAAGTGCGTACGCCGAATGGACTCCGGACAGGGAAGTGGACGTATTGGACCGTTCCGATGCAGAAAAGCTTTATGTCATCGAGATGAAAAACGGCGGGACGGAAGTTGACCTTTATTATACCGAAAGCGGCATATTGGTAAACGAATATGTGGACAACGACGGAAAGGACAACGACTATACCGGCTATCTGCCCCAAACCCCGACGGCAAGCGTGAATGACTGGATTGAGCAACATTTTCCCGGCGCACGGATTGTAGACATCGAGACGGAACGCAACGGAACGGAGGTTGAAATCGTGCAAAACGGCATGAAGCATGAAATCTGGTTCGACACATCCGGTTCGTGGATACAGACCAAGACGGAATACGGCAGAAGAAACGTTCCCGAAACGGTTCAGGCTTTTGTCAACGCGAATTATCCTGATTACCGCATAGACGATGCAGACCGCTACGAGACCGCAACCGATACATACTACTGCGTGGAACTGGAGCGTGGAGACCGCGAAAAGAAGATATACCTGAATGAACAAGGAGAAGAAATCGGCCGTCCCGATACGGGTACAGACATTCCTTCGGGCGGAGACACGGAAGTGACCACAGGCATTGAGGCGTTCATCCAGACAAATTATCCGGGCGCAGTTATCCGGGAGCGTGATTATGATGACGGACGCATCGAAGTGGAAATCTTCCATGACGGGCGCGAAAAAGAAGTGCTCTTCAACTTCAATGAAGAATGGCTGCGCACAACGTATGATGTACGTCCGAGAGAATTGCCCGAGGCAGTACAATCGGCACTAAAAGCAGAGTTTGGCGAAAACGCTTATTGGGGAGATGACGATTGCGAATGTGTGGAGACTCCCGAAGGCACGTTCTACGAAGTGGAAGTTGAAACACGAGGTGATGATGTGGAAGTATATATCAGCGCTGAAGGCAACATCAAATGGGTGGAAGATTAATTGAGTGCATTTAAATAAATTTAAAGTCGGGTACGGACAAGGCTGAAAAACCTAATCCGTACCTGTTTTCATTTGGTTCGTATCGTTTTTCAGCCTATCTTTGCCTTAGAAACATAGGCAAAAGAAATGAAGATTTTAAGATTTTTCCTTATTCTATTGGCAAGCTTGGGCTTTAACAGCATCCATGCTTCGAAATCAGGCAATCAAGTTATTACTCCTGAATACATCCAGAAAATTCATTTGCAGGACCCTGCGCGGGCATTGCATTTGCTCGATTCGGCAGAACAACACCACTTGCCGGGCATCCGTCCTTTCGAGACAGACATCTTGCGGACAATGTGTTACGAAGTAACGGGCGAGTGCATATTAGAAGAGAAATACGCTCGCCGCGCTTTGGCTTCCGACTCGGTACAATTGGTTCCTTCCCGGAAAATCCGCATGCTGGTGGCATTAATGAGATCGTTGGTAGAACAAGGCAAGAATGAAGACGCAATCCGTTGCGGGGAAGAAGCGATAGGTCTGGCACGCCTGTTGCACGATGAAGGAAGAGAAGGAGAAACACTCCGCAACATCGGGAATATTTACCGGAACATGAACCGTCCGGGCGAAGCGTTGAAACTTTACCGCCAAGGGATAGAGGCGATGAAAAAATCCACGAATGTACTCATCCTGGCAAACCTTTCCACATCGTACGGTGAGATGATGGCATTGCTCATGAACGAAAAACGGTTGGAGGAAGCGGTAGAAACCGGTAAAGAACGCGAAGCATTGATTAAGCGCATGGCAGGGATGCCCGGTCCTCCTCCCGGCTATATCGACCAACAATACGGATTCCATTATTCGAAAATGGCTTATCTGCTGATGTTGAAAGGAGATGCCCAAAAAGCTGAAGCGTATTACCGGAAATATCTGCAGACCGATTTTTCGCAATCCTCTTCCAATGCAGGGCAGATTATCCCCTACTTATTAGAAGCACAACGGTACGCCGATGCTTTAAAGCTGAACCAAAACGACAGAAAGAACTATCAGGAAACATACGGAAACGACACGATAAACTATACCTACCTGATAATTCTGGACCGCTTTGCCCAAGCATACAGGGGGCTGCGTTTATATAAAGAAGCCGATGCCTACCAACAGCTGCTGAGCATCGTGTCTGACAGCATTTACAGCCGCGAACAAGCCAGCCGGGCACACCAGTATGCCATGGCATTTAACTTACACGAGAAAGACTTGCAATTAGTCCAAAGCCAATTGCAATCCCAAAAGCGCGGATTCTTATTAATCGGCTCCTTCGTTGTCATACTTATGCTATGTGCCCTAACCGGCATAATCTTACGAAACTGGCGTGTAACGCTTCGCCGGAACAGAATTGCAGCAAAACAAATTAATGAATTATTAGCACAACGTGAAGAAGCGCGCAACACATGCTGCCAACATACGATAACCTTACTCGATGCAGAAAAAGAAGAACAAGGACAGACAGATAAGCCGGAAGACACCCCACAGAATGCCGCCGGGAAAGACAGCAATTCACTGGAATACGAACGTTTCCTCCGCATGGAATATACACTGGTCCATGAGAACCTTTTCCTCCAGCCCGATTTTGGCCGCGACGAACTGATAAGCTTGAGCAATACCAACAAGAACGACTTGCCGCGTATTCTCCGGAAGTATGCCAATGCAGATAACGTAAGTTCTTATCTGAATCGGTTGCGTGTGGAATATGCGATAAAGTTGATGAAAGAAAAACCGAACCTGTCATTTGATGCGATAGCCAAAGAAGCAAGTTTCAACAGTCATAGCACTTTTTACCGTGCTTTCTATAAGGTGTGTGGCATGACTCCGGCACAATATATGAAGGCATTCGGAAAAGAGAACGACTCTCCGTTTGAATGAAATCATACAAACAGAGAGTCGTCCGGATTCCGGTCGGTGTGCATAAATTACCGAAGGTCGATTTCCAGCAGGATATTTCCGTAAGAAATAACGCTGCCTCCCAGATTTCCTACCAGTCCTACCTGATAGTTGATAGCCAGAGTAACAGGCTCAGAAACACTGAGTCCGGCATTCCGTATTACCTGATTATAATCGTGTCCTGCCATCTCGCTAAGGGTTTGCTTGCCTACTTGCTTTGCCATATCGTCGAAATCAGCGTCTGTAAGTTCAGTATGATCGGTGGTGACGGATATATGGCGGTTTATCAACCCTTGCTGGTCCTGGTATTCCAAGATGGCTTCAACAATGGTTGGGTCTATGGTCATAGGTGAATGCCCCTGGTATACCACTGTATAATCTACAGTACTGCTTTCATCCGAAGAACAGGATGAAAAGATGGGTAACAAACAACAAATGAGAAGCATCATTTGTTTCATTCTTTGAATTTTTCGCTTTGTTTTCATACTTTTTATTTTAGGATTATTAATCTCATCTTCTGACGGTAACCACTAATGTGCTTCCGTTGTCTAATGCCGTTTTTATATCTTTCTCTCCTTTTGTAACTTTGCATAGGCTTAATTCCTCTCCCAGTACCTCTTCTACTTTCAAACGGCCGATTTCAATCCGTGCCTCTTTCCCGGCAATCTCCTTTACCGAATAGACATCAAACTGCTGGCCTTTGTAAGCACTCAGCGAAGTGCCTAAATCGATGTATACCGTTTTTTGTTTTTCTTTTTTTATTTCACCCCGCTCTATGATAGCGGCATTGACGGGATATCTGGCATTGAAATAACCGGCAATGACTCCGGAAAGGTTACTGAGAGCTTCCGTCACCGCCTTGTCCTCGCTGGCTGTATCAGAACCACTGGCATTGAAAGTACGGCTGTCTTCCATTACACCGGTATATGCATTCTTTACATTAACGGTTACACTTATGGTGGCTTCCACATTCGTATAAGGTGTAAACGCTGAATCTTTCAGTCTTTTCCGTTCCTTGAGCGAAGGGCCGTTGGATGTAGCACTGATGCTGACAATGGTTCCGTCTGTGTAAAGAAGATTTTTGTCTTGAAGTTTTTCGTTTTGAAATGTTTTCCCGTCTATCACCTGCAGTCTGACTACATTCCCGAATCCTTTGGCGATACTTGCCCTTACATCATCGGCATAATCGGACAGCTGGGTGGTATTTTTCCCTTTTATAATTGATGAAGTGATATTTTTCAATACTTTGCCGGCATTGTCATTTTCTCCTTTCGGAGTGTAATTAAAGTGCCCTATACCTATTTTATAAATAGCGTTTCGTTCTACTTGTGCTTGTATGTCGTGTACAGTTGATAACATAAAGCATGTTGCCAATAAAAAAAGAAGTCGTAAATTCATAAGCCTACATTGTTATAAGATATTAATTTTTTGCAAAGTTATTAATTCTTTGTATCAGGCAAAGGGCTAAGAGTTGTCTGTCGCTTTCACTTTGTCCGTTATTGTATCTCATTTTGTCTAATGAAATGAGTAAGAGGTCTTTTTGACTTGAAGGTGTACTATTTTTATAATTTTTCCAATTTTCTGCCGTTCCTTATTAAAATCTTTCGTAATTTTGGCGTGAACTAACAGAAATAAGAATATGGACGAACAGATAAAACAAATTGCCGAGCGTTTGCGGGGATTGCGCGACGCATTGGAGCTAAGCGTGGAAGAAGTGGCATCGGACTGTAAACTGACAGCAGAAGAATACCGTGCCCTTGAATCAGGAGAAAGCGACCTCTCGGTCAGTCTTTTGCAACGCATCGCCCACAAATATGGCATTACGTTAGATGAACTGATGTTTGGTGAGGAGCCGAAGATGAAATCGTATTTCCTTACCCGTAAAGGGACAGGAGTTTCGGTAGAACGTACCAAGGCTTATAAGTATGAATCACTCGCTTCGGGATTTAAGGGCAGGATAGCCGACCCGTTTATTGTAACGGTAGAGCCTAAACCCGAAGGTACTGCCGTATACTTTAACACACACGAAGGACAAGAGTTCAACTTAGTAATAGAAGGCCGCCTGTTATTGAACATCAATGGGAAAGAACTGATACTGAATCCGGGTGACAGCCTGTATTTCGATTCGAGCAAGCCGCACGGCATGTTGGCGCTTGATGGAAAAACCGTGAAGTTCCTTGCGGTAGTGATGCAATAAAATTGGTTTATATAATGGAAATTCACCACAGGGGACACAGGGTATCACAGAGGTTCTAAATATTCCTCCGTGTACCTCTGTGTTCTCTGTGGTGAAAAAAACGAAACACGTATGTTAGAAAGATTTGTAAGTCAGACAACTTTCTCCTCGCAAGAGGATTTCATCAAGAATTTTAGAGTAAATGTGCCTGAGAATTTCAATTTCGGGTACGACATCGTGGATGCTTGGGCAGCAGAACGTCCGGAAAAGAATGCGCTGCTGTGGACCAATGACAAAGGCGAATGCATCCAGTTCACTTATGCTGACCTGAAGAAATATACCGATATGACCGCTTCTTATTTCCAAAGTCTGGGAATAGGCAAGGGCGACAAAGTGATGTTGATATTGAAACGCCGCTATGAGTTCTGGTTTTCGATTATCGCTTTGCACAAGATAGGGGCTGTGGCGATTCCCGCTACCCACCTGCTGACGAAGAAAGACATTGTCTATCGGTGTCAGGCTGCTACTATCAAGATGATTGTAGCAGCGGGTGAAGGAGTGATTCTGAAACATATCGTAGATGCAATGCCTCAGTCACCCAGCGTAGAAAAGCTGGTCAGCGTAGGCCCTGAGTATCCCGAAGGATTTGAGGATTTTCATAAAGGCATCGAAAATGCGGCACCTTTCACACGTCCCGTGAATGTAAACACCAACGATGACATCATGTTGATGTACTTCACCTCGGGCACTACCGGCGAACCGAAGATGGTGGCACACGATTTTACTTATCCGTTGGGACATATCACTACGGCGAGTTTCTGGCATAACCTGCACGAAGACAGCCTGCATTTTACCATTGCCGATACAGGCTGGGGCAAGGCTGTATGGGGAAAACTGTATGGGCAGATGATAGCCGGGGCTAACATTTTCGTCTACGACCACGAGAAGTTTACACCTTCTGATATTCTGAAGAAGATTCACGATTATCACATCACTTCACTTTGTGCACCTCCCACCATTTACCGCTTCCTTATCCGTGAGGACTTGAGCAAATACGACTTGTCTTCATTGGAGTATTGTACCACGGCGGGTGAGGCGTTGAACTATTCGGTTTACGAAACCTTCCTGAAGATAACGGGCATCCGCTTGATGGAAGGCTTTGGACAGACCGAAACTACCTTGACACTTGCCACTTTCCCGTGGATGGAACCCAAGCCGGGAAGCATGGGCGTGCCTAATCCTCAATATCAGATAGACCTGTTGAAACCTGACGGCCGCTCTGCCGAGGATGGCGAACAAGGACAAATCGTGATACGTACCGACAAAGGCAAACCGCTGGGGTTGTTCAAGGAATATTATCGTGCGCCCGAACTGACCCGTGAGGCTTGGCACGATGGAGTATATTACACCGGTGATGTGGCTTGGCGTGACGAAGATGGTTACTATTGGTTTGTAGGACGTGCCGATGATGTCATCAAGAGTTCAGGGTATCGCATCGGTCCGTTCGAAGTGGAAAGTGCCCTGATGACCCATCCTGCAGTGGTAGAGTGTGCCATAACGGGAGTGCCTGATGAAATCCGCGGTCAGGTGGTGAAGGCTACCATTGTATTGGCAAAAGATTATAAGGCAAAGGCCGGTCCCGACTTGATAAAGGAACTTCAGGATCATGTGAAGCGGGTAACCGCTCCTTATAAATACCCGCGTGTGATAGAATTTGTCGAAGAATTGCCTAAGACTATCAGCGGGAAAATCCGCCGCGTGGAAATCCGGGAAAAGGACAATGGATAAATAAAACAAGACCGGGCATCGTTGCTGAAACGCAGGATGCCCGGTCTTGTTATGGAACAAAATACGAAATTTTATTTCTTAATGCGGTTGTAACGGTTCATGAACTTATCAACACGACCTGCAGTGTCTACCAATTTAGACTTGCCGGTATAGAACGGGTGAGAAGTGTTAGAAATTTCCAACTTTACCAACGGATAAGTTTCGCCTTCAAACTCGATTGTGTCTTTTGTCGCACAAGTAGAACGAGACAAGAACATGTCACCGTTTGACATGTCTTTAAATACTACCGGACGGTAGTTTTCTGGATGAATGCCTTTTTTCATTTCAGTATATACTTTATTGTTATTATTATTTGCAAATAGTTTTGGTAACTTTCCACCCTTTTTCAAAGGGTTTCCGTGTAATGGCCTGTTTCGGCTTGCAAAGATACGGCTTTTCTTTGAAATAGAAAAAGTTTTGAATGTTTTTTTCATTTATCCCCCCAAAGCCGCCTGTCCCGGTACGTCTCCAGCATTTGCAACCTTTACATTGCATCCTTGCCCGTTCTTTTAACATCCGCGGCTTTTTTTGATAAAACACTTTAATGCGCGGCGCATTTTTTAGGTAAGATGATGCAGAATTGACGCTTTTATTTTTACATTTGCAGTGGAATTAATTCACTAACAATTATAAATTTTACAACAATGGTTAATTACAAAGAATTGGGCTTGGTAAACACCAAAGACATGTTTGCCAGAGCAATTAAAGGCGGATACGCTATCCCTGCGTTCAACTTTAATAACATGGAGCAATTGCAGGCTATCATCAAAGCTGCAGTAGAAACTAAATCTCCGGTTATCCTGCAGGTTTCTAAAGGCGCACGCAACTACGCGAACCAGACTTTGCTGCGCTACATGGCAGAAGGTGCTGTAGCATACGCCAAAGAATTGGGTTGCGAACATCCGGAAATCGTACTTCACCTCGACCATGGAGATTCATTCGAACTCTGCAAATCTTGCGTAGACCTTGGCTTCTCTTCAGTTATGATTGACGGTTCTCACTTGCCATACGAAGAAAACGTAGCCTTGACTAAGAAAGTCGTTGAATATGCTCACCAATACGATGTAACCGTAGAAGGTGAATTAGGCGTATTGGCTGGTGTAGAAGATGAAGTGTCAGCAGAACACCACACTTATACCAATCCTGAAGAAGTTATCGATTTCGCTACCCGCACAGGTTGCGACTCATTGGCTATTTCTATCGGTACTTCTCACGGTGCTTATAAGTTCAAACCCGAACAATGCCACGTAGATCCGAAGACAGGCCGTCTGGTTCCTCCTCCTTTGGCATTCGACGTATTGGATGCAGTAATGGAAAAACTGCCGGGATTCCCTATCGTATTGCACGGATCGTCTTCAGTTCCTCAGGAATACGTAGATATGATCAACCAATACGGCGGAAAGCTGGAAGCTGCCATCGGTATCCCCGAAGAAGAATTGCGTAAGGCTGCCAAGTCGGCTGTTTGCAAAATCAACATCGACTCAGACTCTCGTTTGGCTATGACAGCTGCTGTACGTAAGGTATTCGTTGAGAAACCGGCAGAATTCGACCCGCGTAAATATTTAGGTCCGGCTCGTGACGAAATGGAAAAGATGTACAAGCATAAAATCCTTAACGTATTGGGTTCAGACGGCAAGCTGGCTCAATAAATGAACGCGACATAAAATAATAAAGACTTTATACACCTATAACTATAAATGCGAAGCTGCTTCTCCGGGGTGGAGAGGCAGCTTCTTTTTTATTATTTTATCCTTATATTCAACGAGGCATAACCGTTACCTTTTCCCCGTTTTGCTCTTTATAGGTAACGCTTCCGTCTTCGTTCATCGTCATCAGTTCGAATGTCTGGCCTTCTGCCACCGCATTCCATGTACGGTTTTCTTCATTATAAACCAAATCCAGCGGGCGGTCTGTCTCACCCATCTTCGTTATGGTGTAACCGTCTTCATTGGTACGCACCAGGTATTCACCGTTTTCCCCCTGAATAACCTTATCCGTACCTACATCTGCCAACGGATTAGAGCCCGACCAGAATTCAATGGAATTCAGCACAAGCACATCTGCCAGATAAGCCACCTCATACACCGGAATGATATGGAAAGCGATAAACACAATTTCATTCACCGCTTTATGCCCGATACCCATATTCCAATCTTTCAATCGATTCCAAGCACTAAATGAACCGATGCAGGAAGAACAAAGCAAGCTTCCTCCCAACACCGCACAAAGTGCCGTTAGTTTCATCTTTCTCATAAATTTAAGTTTTAGTCAGTTAATATGCCCTCAAAGTTAGAACTTATTTTGATAAATGAAACAAAAAACCATGAAAAGAAGTATCTTTGTTGCGCTATTTAACGAAAAAGTAAAACTATATAAATAAAAAGACAATGAAAGAACAAATCCAGAAACGCCTGAGCGACTCGAAAGCCGCTCGCTGGACGGCACTCATCATCGTGTCGTTCACCATGATGTGCGGTTATTTCCTGACCGACGTCATGGCTCCCCTTGAAAATCTGTTGACAACAAAAGGGAAAGTAGTCTATTTTACTGACAATACTTCGATGCCTGCCGACACCCTCGTGGCGAAAGTAGCGCTCTTTGCCGAAAGCAATGCCTTGTCTTCGCCCGACCTTACCGTACAGAAACTGGAAGAAGGAGCACGTTACCAATACATCGAGACCGTAGAAGGCAAGCAAGAAACAATAGAAAAGACCATCAGCACCGTATCTTCGGGGAAAGGCTGGAGCAGCACCGAATACGGATTTTTCTCAGGAGCCTACGGATACATCAACGTGTTTCTGCTCATGCTGTTCTTTGGAGGAATCATCCTCGACAAGATGGGCGTACGGTTTACAGGTGTCATGTCATCCGGACTGATGTTCGCCGGAGCCTTGATTAAATGGTATGCCCTGCAAGCCGATTTCGGCGATGCGATGCTGTGGGGCATGAACCTGCAGGTAATTATAGCCGCATTAGGTTTCTCTATTTTCGGTATGGGAGCTGAAATAACAGGCATCACCGTTTCGAAAGTCATCGTGAAATGGTTCGCTGGGAAAGAGCTTGCCCTTGCCATGGGGCTGCAGGTAGCCATGGCACGTATCGGAACAGCACTTGCGCTCGCTGTCAGCCTGCCCGTAGCCCGCATGATGGGTGATGTATCCGGTTCTGTGCTTGTCGGAGCCATAGCCTTGTGTGTCGGCTTTATTTCCTATCTGGTCTATTGCGTCATGGACCGCAAAGAAGATGCAGCCATATCTGCCGCCCGCGCAGAAGCCGGAGAAGCCCCCGAAGAAGGTTTCAAGCTATCCGACTTGAAACTAATCCTCTGCAATAAAGGTTTCTGGCTCATCACGTTGCTCTGCCTGATGTTTTATGCCGGCGTATTCCCTTTCCTGAAATTTGCCACCAAACTGATGATATACAAGTATGAAGTGCCCGAATCGTTCGCCGGACTCATTCCTGCCCTCTTGCCCTTCGGGACGATTCTGCTTACTCCCGTATTCGGAACGCTCTACGACCGAATCGGGCGTGGAGCTACACTGATGATTATCGGTTCGGTAATGCTTACCACTGTCCATGTGCTGTTTGCTCTACCCATTATGAACTATTGGTGGTTCGCCGTTATCGTAATGATTGTGTTAGGCATCGCCTTCTCGTTGGTACCCAGCGCCCTATGGCCTTCGGTTCCTAAGATTATCCCCATGAAACAGCTCGGCTCGGCATACGCCATTGTCTTTTACATCCAAAACATCGGCCTTGCCATGGTGCCCACACTTATCGGTTTTGTCATCGACCGCTTCTCCACACAATACAATGCTGCAGGAGCCATTACCGGATACGACTATACAGCCCCCATGGTTATTTTTGCCATTTTCGGCTTATGCGCAATCGTCATTGCCGGCATATTGAAACAAGAAGACCGCCGCAAACATTACGGGCTGGAAGAATCGAATATCAAGAAGAAATAACAACAAGCGGTATCGCTGAACATAAAAAATCTCCGAAGAGTCATCGTTTATCCTTCGGAGATTTTTTATTGCCATTTTTCAAAAGTACACGTTCATCTCTACGTGCATCACTTCTTCGCCATCGGGCATTTCAGAATCAAATTCAATCTTATTTTCACGTGCCAACCACCCGATAGCCGCATTTAAGTCGCGGTCGGAAAGTTTTGTCTCTTTTTTCAATTCTTCATACTTCCAGGCCCTGCCGCTACTGTCTATCGTCCGCCAGACAATGCCTGCATTTACTCCAATTGTTGTTTTGTCCATAATACAAAAATTTTAGTTGGTTCTCATTCAATTATATACAAAGGTAAGGTTTCTTCATGAAAAGCAATGTTCCTTTCATCAGAATTTTTGGTTAAAAAGCCATTACGTTTCTGTCCGTCAACGTCCTGTTGACTGCAAATACTCACGCTTCTTCACTGCATATTGCGCATACGCTTCCACATACCGGTCGCGGCTTTGCTGGAAAAGAGTCTGCGCCTCCAGCAGGTCGCTCATGGTGCAGGTACCGGCATGATAGTAGTCTGTCTGCAGACGAAGGTTCTCTGCCGACTGCCCGATACTCTCGATAGCTATACGTACTTGCTTATAGGCATCGGTCACGGCATTCCATGAGTTCTGCATGTTAATGACCAGCAGTTCGCTGCCGTTGCGCAGGTTGTTTTCCTCGGTACGCACCGCCAGCTTGCTGCGCTTCAGACTATGGCTGCCTTCCCACCAGCCGCTCAGAGGCACGCTTACCGTAGCGAAGCCCACCCAATAGTTGCGGTCGCGGTCCAGCAGGTTATCATAAACAAATCCGCCGCCTATCGCTACCGTAGGCAATTGCTTGCCAAGCGTCATCTTCCGCTCAATGCGGCTTGCCTTCAGCTTTGCCTGCAACAAGTTGTATTCGGGAGTAAGGGCAAGCGACTCATCGGGACGACGGTAAAGCGCATCGGGCGGTTCGGGCAACGAATCTGCCACAGCGAAGTCTACATCCACACTGTCACCCGGCGTACCGATGTATTGCGCCAACAGACAGCGCGACAGAGCGAGGCTGTTCTCCACATTGATGCGTGTGCTGCGCGTGTCGTTCTGCCTCAGCTGCACCTGAAGCAGGTCGTTACGGTTGGTCACACCTGCCTGCACAGCGGCATCCACATCCTTCAGGATTTCCGCCAGCTGCGCCTCCACCACGTGCAGCGTGCGGAGCTTCTCCTTCAGCATCGCTACCTGCCAGTAGTATTGCTCGGCAGTAAGCTTTACCTCGTTCTCCGCCTGCCTGCCCAAGAGGCGGTATTTCTCCACGTTCACCTCAGAGAGTTTGTTGCCTTGCACAATCTGACCTCCGGTAAAGAGGGGCATCGAAGCGGTAACGCCACCCACAAGACCATCCTTCATCAATCCCAACGACATACCAGGTCCCATCTCCATACCCAACAAGTGGGTGGAGGACAGGAAACCTCCGCCCGTAGCACTGATGCTGGGGAAATAGTTGGTGAACGCCTCCTTGCGCTCGTGGCGTGCGGAAGCAAGGTCATTGGCGGCATTTTTCATACGGGCATTGTTCAGCAAAGCGCTTTCTATACATTCGTCCAGTGTGTAAACCTGCTGGGCGGCAAGCGGGGCAGCCATGCAGCCCCATACCCAAACCATCAAAAAGCATTTACTTGTATGTTTCATCTTTCAACGTTATTTCTGTTTAATGAATATCCGCATTTTACCCAATTGCCCTATAGGGGCGTATCGCATACGCCCTGAAAACATCCACGTGGATTAGTTGCGCATTCGGGCGTATGCGATACGCCCCTACAGGAGATGTTTACGGATATTCAATTTCTGTTTTGCATTCTATATATAATATAAGGTGTATCCGACCCCATACATGGGATATCATCAACACCCTAACAAGAGTATCACTGTTGCTCCAAGGAATCCCATTTTTCACGTTTCTTGCTGCTGCCCCGGAAAGTAAGCAGGTACAAGCACGGCAAGACAGTAAGAATGAACAACATCGTGATGAGTGTACCGTAACAAATGACCGTACCCATCGGCATCCATAGACTCGACTTGCCCAGTATCATCGGGATAACACCCATCGAGGCGGCAGCCGACGTGAGGAAGATAGGACGCATACGCCGCAGGGCGGAATGATAGATAGCTTCGCTGGCAGTCATGTGTTCCGTAGCGCGCAACTCCTCGGCATAGTCTATCATGATAATGCCGTTGCGCACAATGATACCCATGAGGCTCACCACGCCCAAAATAGCTGTGATGCTGAAGTCTACGCCCTGAATCCATACGCCAAAGGCAGTACCGAAAACGCAGAGTGTCATGCTGCCGAAAATAAGCAAGGCAATGCTGATCTTGCGGAAGTGAGTCAGAAGGATGAAAAAGATGATGGCAACTGCCAACATCAGTCCACCCATGATTTGCGGCATCATCTCACCGGTTTTCTCCATCTCACCGCCGTAGCTGACCGTCACCCCCTCAGACAGTTCGACACCTTTCATCATCTCCTGCACCCTGGCAGTCATTTTCAGGGCATTTTCTCCGACAGCCAAGTCAGCCTGCACGGTAGCGGTGTAGATTCCGTTGCGACGCACTACCTGTCCCTCCTTCCACGTGGGCACCACATCGGCTACCTGCCGCAAAGGCACATCAGCAAGTCCGGCAGCAACAGGTATCAGTTCGTCCTTCACCTCAACAGGCAAGGCACGATCCGCCTTCTCGCTTTTCAGCTTGACGGGAATGTCGTAATCGCCCTCCCATACATTAGCTATCGCCAACCCGTCTCCATAACGCATGGCAAGGGTAGACTCCAGCCCCAGATTGGTCACGCCTAAGCGGGTTGCCTCGTCTTCTTTCAGATTGACGGCAATGGCAGGTAACGGCTCGTTGAAATCGGTCTGCGCAAGGATAAGTCCCGGCATCCGCTTTAGGACTTCGAGCACGGTCTGCGCATCTTGCTTCACCATACTCAAATCTTCACCGCTAAGACGCACCTCGATGGGATAGACAGCCTCGCTATAGCTTAATTGCTTGAAACGCACGCGGGCACCGGGAAAGTATTCGGTGTACTTCGGTGTGTATTCCGCCAAAAGTGCCTCGGTGTCCTTCACACCGGTAGTGTTTACGATGAACTGTGCATAGTTGGTGCCAGGAATCTGGGGTGCGTATGCCGTCTGGAAACGGGGCGAGGCGCATCCTTTGAAAGAGGCGATACTGACCACACGCGGATCTTGGCTCAAGATGTGTTCCATGCTGTCCGCCACCTGTGCCGTCACATCCACATCCGTGCCTGTAGGGAGGTATATCTCCACGGCAAACTGGTTGCGGTCTGCCACAGGCAGGATACGTTGGGGCAAACCAGCCAACATCACGGCACCCACCACGATAGAAACCACGCCGACAGCCACCGTTATCTTGGGATGAGCGAAGCACTTGCCGAACAGCCAGTTGTAATGTTTCTGCAAGAGGTCGAGGAAATTGAACGGCTTCTTGCCGTCTTTATTCACCTTTACTCCCATAGGCTTGCGGATAAACCAGAACTGCATGAAAGGCACAAGTAGCGTAGCCACGAGCAACGACACGCCCAACACGATGGAAACCGCCCACGGGAAACTCAGCACGAACTCGTTCAGCATACCCGTCAACGTAAACAGAAACGGGAAGAACGTGATGCTGATGGCGAGCGTAGCGGAGAAAATGGACTTGAGGAAGTGCATGGTACTGTAGATGGAAGCATGCCAGCGTGACATCCCTTCGCCCAGCTTCTCCAAGTAGCTGTCGATGATGACAATGGAGTTATCCACAATCATACCCAACGTGACTATCAACGCAGCCAACGTCACGGTATTCAACTCGATACCGAAAACATAAAACAATCCCAACGATATAAATATGGTAATCGGGATGGTAGATGCAGCCACCAATGCCACACGCAAGGGCAACAGGAGCATCACCACGATGACCACCGCCACGATGGCAATGATGAGTTCGTGCAGGAAGTTCGACACACTGTCGCCCACCACCTTCGGCTGGTCGGTGATGCGGAAGATACTGACATCCGCCGGCAATTCCTGTTGAAACTCGTCCAGCACCTTGTTGATTTCATCGCCCATTGCCACGATGTTCTGCCCCTTCTTCATCTCGACGGAGAGCAGGAGGCACTTACGGCCGTTGTTGGTGATGTAGCTGTCGGGGTCGGGATATTCACGCACCACCCGTGCCACGTCTTTCAGCCGCACGGTGTTGCCCTGCGGATCGGTATAGACTATCTGTTCCTGCACATCGCGCACGGTATTGAGTGAGCGGCTGACGTAGATAGGCTCTACCATGCTGCCGTCCTTCACGCGCCCGCCGCTGGTGGTGAAACCTTTCTGCATCAGACCAAGGGCAAGCGTCTGTTCGTTCAGCCCGTACTTCGAAAGACGGTCGTGGTCAAGATAAACCGATATCTGTTCGTTCTGCATCCCGCTCACCGTCATGCGTCCTACGGAGTTGATGCGGCGCAGGCGGCCTTGCAGCAGGTCCATATAGTCATCCAGTTCGCGATAGGTCTTGTCTTCGCTCTCCATCGTAATCAGCAGGGCGGAAGTATCGCCGAAATCGTCTTGCACCACCAGTGCCAGCACGTTGCCGGGCAGTTGTGCCTTGAACTGCGACACGCCATGCTTGAACTTGCTCCAGAACTCGTCTTTGTTCGTCAGGTCATCGTTCAGCTCCACTTGTATGTAAACAATGCCGTCGCGGCTTTTCGAAAAAGTTTTCTCCTTTTTTACTTCCTTGTAAGTGAAAATGTATTCTTCCAGCGGTTTGGTAACCTGCTCCACCATCTCCTGCGCCGTATTTCCGGGAGCCACAGCTACCACGACTCCCTGCCGCACGGTAAAGTCGGGAAACTCATTCTTACGCATTTCGGGCAAACTGTATACACCGAATGCCACCAGACAGGTCACTACAAGAATAACAATCTGCCGGTAGTGCATCGCCCATTCCACAAAGTTACGTTTCTTCTTTTCCATAAGTCTCTTATATTAAGAAGCTATTTTGAATTTCTCCAAAAAATTTTTCTTGGCTTGATGTATCCTTTTTCGTGTGTGCTTTGGGCGATTTTTTGGTCCTTTCCGCTCCTGTTCTTCGTCAGATAGCCCGCTATCTTCCTCATCACAGAAGCGAAAATGCCTCAAAAACTCATCCCAAATCATCGCACGATAAATTCAAAACAGCTTCTAAGAATGAAAACAGCATATTCTTCATCCTTTGTTCTTCATTCTTCATTTATAATTGTTCCGTTGCATACCTTCTGCTGGCCTTCCACAATGATGCGGTCGCCGGCATTCAGCCCGGAAGTAACAATGACCCCGTTTCCGGAAAAATCGCCGCAGGCAATCACCCGCTTTTCTGCAACACCTTGATTGTCTACCCATACGAACGAACGGTTCTGTTCATCAAGTTGCACGATACGTGCCGGTATCACCACCTGTGCTCCTGCGTTTCCACCCGCCAGGCTGACTTCTGCTACCATGCCCGGCATCAGAGAACCATCTGTATCCGTCACATCCAGCTTCACTTCGTAAGAGCGCGACATCGGATTGGCAACAATGCCTTTCTCGCTCACCACACTTGCGAACACCTTATCTCCCAGCGCAGGCACTTTGATGACCGCCTGCTGGCGCAAGGCGATGCTGCCTATCTCGGCTTCGGGCACCGCTATCTTCACTTTCAGCTGGCTCACTCCCACCAACTTACCCACTGCCATGCCGGGCACTACGTTCTGCCCTACCTCTACCGACTTATCAGCTATCACACCGCTAAAGGGTGCGTACAGCTTACAGTCCTTCAAGTTCTTCTGCGCCATTTCTTCCATCGAGCGTGCCTGCTGGAGTTTGCTCTGCACCTCTACCCACTGTATCTCGGGCAAACTGCCTTTGTCGTGCAGTTCTTTCATACGCCGATAGGCATCTTCCGCCTGCACCAGCGTGGCTTTTGCCGCATCATAACTGCTCAGCATCGACGTTGGGTCTACCGAAGCCAGAAGCTGCCCCTTCCCTATCCGGTCACCCAACCGGAAATGAACAGCTTCTACCGTTCCCATTACCGAAAAGCTGAGCGGCGTGCCTGCCGTTTCTTCTACCGTACCCGAAAAGCAACGCGTGCCTTCAATCGCCGCCGGAGCGACCTGCATTGTTTTTACCTTAACCACATCTTGCGTCTTCTGCTGTTCTTCCTGACCGCATCCTGCAAGCAAGAGTACAGCGGCGCACACCGGCAAAATAACCTTTTTGTCCATAGTTACTGTTTTAAAATTCTGCGCAAAGGAAACAAGTTTAGTCCAAATTACATGGCTTTATTTTCCTTGATAAATGTTCTATTTTCCAACAACACAGCCCAATAAGACAAACAGAACAGTCTTCAAGAGATTAGAATCAGGTCTTTTCAAGAAATAATGACTTATTTTGCCACAGCAAACAAAAGAAAATAAGAACATGGATATCACACAAGGAAATCTGAACACAGTAGCGAAAGAACACATCGCTACCTATTGCGACAACCGGCTCGCCCTTATCGATGACTTACATACATTAGGCCAAACCAATGCCGTCAGAGTAGAATTCATCATAGCTGCCCTCTGCATCAAAGGGAGAGCCTCGCTCTACATCAACGGCGAAGCCTATACGATGAACGAATACGACCTGCTCATCTGCCACCCCAACATCATATTGGAAAAAAGTATGGTCAGTGCAGACGTACAGTTCCGCTGCATCTGCATGTCGCCAGAATACATCAGCCAGCTTGCAGTAATTTCGAACAACAGCTGGGATATCCTGAAATACCTGGAACAGAACCCCATCCTCACGCTAAAACCCGAAGAAGCCGACATGTTTCGCCAGTATTATGACTTGCTACGTTCGAAACTGACCGGAACTCCGCTACGCCATCAAAAAGAAATCGTCGACTCGCTGATACAGTCATTCCTTTACGAATTTCATGACGCCATGGAACGCTTCGGGAAATTCGCAACGCCTACCTATTCTTCCAGCGAACGGCTGTTCAAAGAATTCCTGCACCTGCTTGTCTCATCGTATCCCAAGCCGCGGATGGTAGCGGTTTATGCCGACAAGCTGCACGTCACGCCCAAATACCTCTCTGCCGTATGCAAGGAGATATCCGGAGAAACCGCTTCCGACATCATCAACCAATACGTCATCAAAGACGTACTCTATCTGCTGAAGAAATCGGAAAAAAGCATCAAGGAAATCGTCAACGAGCTGGACTTCCCCAACATGTCTTTCTTCGGGAAATACGTAAAGCGCTACATTGGAGTTTCTCCCAAACAATACCGGAAACAATTAGCAGAAAAAGAAACAGAATAGAATGCGGTAAAGAAAGAAGACTAACACACTTATAAGCAAACACATCCGCATTCACTTCAGGCACCAATTAAGTTTCAAATAAGTTTAAATATACTGAAACTATAGTTTCACCTACTTAAAACTTTAGTTTAGATGTACTGAAACTATAGTTTCAGTACATCTAAACCGGTTAGGAACTGTAGCTTTGTAGAAAAGGTTGACTACTTTAAGTCTTATTCGCAGTACGGGTTGACTCGTATTATTACTATTCATGCACAGGGTTAACCCTGTGGCCGTTTTTTCATGAAAAGGGTTTACCTTTCCGCCACAGCATGTTTTCAGATACCTGTTATACGATTTTAATATTATTGTCATACCTGTAATATTTTAAAGAGGTTTCTTTGTAAAAACTCAATTTGCTATGGTGGAAGACAAGCTTTTGCTTTCACGGCTTCGAGATGGCGATGAAGCCGCTTTTATACAAATTTACAAGAAATACAGCCGCATGATTTATCATTTGTCTTTTAATTATTTGAAAGATAAAGATTTGGCAGAAGACGTTACCCAACAAGTCTTTCTCAGATTATGGGAAATCCGTGAACAAATGGCCATATACAGTGATTTAGGCAATTATCTTTACACAATGGCCAAAAACCATGTACTTCAAACTATCCGCCAGAAAAACCAAGAAGTACTCCAAGCCTATGAAATGGAACTCTTGATGCATAATAATGGATATACAAACCGAACAAGCAGAAATATAGATGCATTATATGCGTCAATAGAGAAGCTTCCCGATAAGAAAAAGTCTGTATGCTTAATGAAGCTGAAAGAAGATGCCAGCAATGAAGAAATTTCAACCCGTTTAGGCATATCCATTCAAACGGTTAAAAACCATTACAACCAGTCTTTAAAATTTTTACGGAAGGATTTGGAAGGTAAGATACTTATACTGGCATTTTTGTTCAAACATATAAATAGTATACAATGAGTAATTATCAGGATAAAACAATAAAAGAAGTTTTAAAAGGCCAGTCGGATATAAAAACGACAAAAGAGGTAGTACAATGGTTTGCTACAGAAGAAGGACAAGACTATTTATCTAAAGAAATAGATGACGCTTATCAGGAATATAGGAGAAAATATGTTTCTGAAAATACATGGAAGATGAAAATGTGGGGGAAAAGACTGATACACTATGCGGCCGTCCTGCTTCCTTTTGTTTTTCTGGTTTCGGGAGCTATCTATTTCAACCGTTATCATCCTCTTTGGGGAAAGATTGCAATGATTGAAATTAAAGTCCCTGAAGGCGAGTCTAAACAAATAGTTTTTCAAGACGGCACTTCAGTTTATTTAGGACCGGGATCCACCCTTTCTTATCCGCAGAAGTTTGCTTATGCGGCCCGTAAGGTCTCTTTTTCAGGAGAAGCCTATTTTGATGTGGCCTCGAACAAGAATTGGCCTTTCTTGATTACCATGCCCGAAGCTCAAATAGAGGTATTGGGAACATCTTTCAACGTAACCGCTTATGAACAATCTGCTGAAATCAATGTGTTTCTAAACACAGGCAAAATTCGTTTTCAAACTTTAGGAGATCCTGAAACATACAATATGCTTCCCAATGAATCATTGGTCTATAATAAAATAACGAAAAGTGTAAAATGTCAAAAAGGGAAATACGCAGCATATACCGATTGGAAAAACGAAAAAACCATATTTGACAATACGCCATTAAATCATGTGCTGGAAGTTTTAAAAAGGAAATACGATGTATGTTTTGAAGTGGCAGAACCGGCGATAAATGTATTGTGCTATACGATAGAAATAGATTTCCATAATAAATCCTTAGAAGATGTTTTAAAGGATTTGGAAAGTATAACACCGATATGTTTCGCCAAAAAAGAAGAAGGCTTCCGTGTAGACTGGAAATAAGACTGTAACAGCATTGTATTTGTTTTGTATAGAACTTACCCCCCTTTTTTGCATCAACTAAGTGTGAAAAATCAATTCATTAAACAGAATGAAAAAGAAAAAACATTTAGTATTTGCATTATTGCTGGGAGGAACACTGACTCTTCAAGCACAAAAAGTGACGCTGCATTATCAGAATCAGAAACTGGAAGCGGTGCTTTCTGATATTCGCCATCAGACGGGAATGACATTGGCTTATAGTGCCCAATTTGTTGATTTGGACAAGAAAGTTACGGTGATTGCTTCTTCGGAAGAATTATCGGACGTATTAACTGGTTTGTTCCAGGATACCGATATCGGCTTCGAGATTCGGGACAACAAAATATTCCTGTTCGATAAAAAGAAGCAACAGACATCTCCCCCCAAAGGGAATGCCTTACCGAAAAGAAGTGTTTCGGGAACGGTGACAGATGAAAATGGAGACGCCATCATCGGAGCCAGTATTATGGTAAAAGGTTCTGATGAAGGTACAGTTACAGACATTGACGGGAAATTCAGTCTGGAACTGACGGATAATGATGTACTACAAGTCTCGTACATCGGATATTTGCCCATAAGCCAACCGGTAAAAGGGAAAAACGATCTAACAATACGTCTACAAGAAGATTCACAATTATTGGAAGAGGTTGTAGTGATAGGCTATGGTACAACTACAGTAAAAAATTCTACCGGCTCTATATCTTCGGTCAAGTCTGAAGATATTCAAAATTTTCCAGCTACCAATTTTGCTTCTTCTCTTTCCGGTAAGATGACAGGCGTGCAAGTTTCTCTTCCTTCCGGCATTCCCGGAAGCAGTCCGGTAATTAAGGTTCGTGGAACAGGCACGCTTACAGCAGGAAGTAACCCATTGATAGTGGTTGACGGTTTTCCTTTAACAGAAGGCTCCGACATCAATTCCATAAATGCGAATTCCATTCAGTCAATCGAAGTATTGAAAGATGCGGCTTCTACCGCAATCTATGGCTCTAGAGGCGCCAATGGTATTATTATGATAACCACCAAACAAGGTTCCAACAGTAAACCTCAGGTAACGCTTTCTGCTAATTTCGGGATACAGCAGCGCTATGACAAATTAGAACTTGTCAACGCCTATGATATGGCACAATATATGTTGGAAGCCCGTAATACGGGATATGTCAATAAAGATCCGCTTCACCGGAAAGAAACCGATGATACGGCTACCCGTAAAGCGAACGGCGCTTCCAAACGAGAATTGATTCCCGATTACCTTTACCCTTATCTGAACGGAGAACCGGGACTGACTGATACGGACTGGCTGGATGAGATATTCCAGCTTGCTCCCTTACAGGATTATAATGTTTCTATCAATGGCGGTTCGGAAAAAGCTTCTTACGCATTGTCTGCAGGCTATATGAAACAAGATGGTATCTTGATAGGTTCTGATTATGAAAAATTTTCAGCGAATGCCAACTTAAAATTGACACCTGCCAAAGCCATTACTGTCGGCTTTTCGATAAGCCCAAGTTATGCTCACAGCAATAGCTTTGATACCGGAGCCGGAACGAGTGGAAATTATCTGTATATGGCTTCTATTATGTATCCGTTCTTTGCTCCCTATAAATCGGATGGTACATTGGCTATATCAGAACAGATTATAGCGAATACCGATACAGACGGTGCATTGGGAGAAAATCCAGTGGCTTTTGCTGAATTGATACAAAATGACACTTATACAGCCCGGGTATTTGGAAATATGTATGGGGAAGTCGCTTTTTTGAATGACTTCAAATTTCGGACAAGCATTGGTGGAGACTTTGAAAATTCTCGGAATGAATATTTTAAACCTTCTGTTTTAGGTACATATCGAGCAGCTGCACCGCAACCAGCAACAGCATCGCAAACCAATACAACCCGTACGAATTTCCTTATAGAAAATACACTCACTTACAATAAGCAGATAAAAGAACATTTTGTACAAGTCCTGTTGGGACAATCCTATCAGAGGGAAGACCAAAATTATCTGAAGGTTGTTGCTACAGATTTCAGTGATGATTCTGTTCCTAACATTGCAGGAGGTGCTTCTTATAGTGTTACTCCAGACAAATATGCCTGGGCGATGATTTCCTATTTTACACGAGTTAATTATAATGTACAAAATAAGTACATGTTCAGTGGATCCATACGTAGAGATGGTTCATCGCGCTTTGGCAGAAATACCAAATGGGGATTGTTTCCTGCTTTTTCTGGTGCATGGATGATTTCAGGTGAAGATTTTTTGCAGGGGAACCGATATATCAATTATGCTAAATTGCGGTTAAGTTGGGGCAAATCAGGGAATAACCAGATACCTAACTACGGATCAATAGCCTTGATGCAGAATGAAAATTATTTGTCTAATGGCTCGTTGATTGCAGGAACAGGAATCTCTTCTTCTCCTAATCCTGATTTGTCTTGGGAGATGTCATCTACATGGAATGTAGGATTCGATATGACGTTATTTGATTATTTAGGTATCAATGCCGATTTTTATGTAACAAATACAGACGATTTGCTTTTGGAAGTACCTGTTCCGCAACAATCTGGCTATAAAACTTCCTTGCAGAATATCGGAAAAATCAGAAATACAGGATTTGAATTACGGTTCTCTACAACCAAACCTGTCAAAGCAGGTCCGGTATCTTGGAATTCATCATTGAATATGTCTACAAATAAAGACAAAGTGTTGGCATTGGCTCCTGGACAAACACAAATTATCGGAAGTCGAAATGCAAATATCACTCGCGTAGGAGGAGCGATAGCCGAATTATATGGTTATGAAGTAATAGGCATTTATAAAACAGAAGAAGAACTGGAAACACTTCCTACCATGGCAGGGACCCAGATTGGTGACTATATCATTAAAGATGTAAACGGCGATAAACAGATTGATACGAAAGACAAAAGAAGCTTTGGTTCACCGGCTCCTAAGGTTGTATTGGGCTGGAACAATACATTTAATTATAAGAACTTTGACTTGACAATAGATATGTTTAGTGAGTTAGGGAAAAAAATTTTCAGTCAAACTTTAGCAACAAGTTTGGATGCAGGTGAAGGTTGGGCTGTGCCAACAAAAGAATATTTCGAGAACCGTTATCATCCAGTGAATAATCCAGACGGAATTTACGCAACTCCCAATATGGCAAATTTCTCAAATGCCCGTAAAGAAGCACGTATTTCCAATTTGTATTTCAATAATGCTTCGAACTTTACTATCCGTAGTCTGAAATTAGCTTATACATTACCTAGGGGGGTCGTAACTAAATGTGGTATACAGAGGGCGCAGGTATATTTCTTAGCAAACAACTTGTTAGTATTGACCCCTTATAAAGGCTTAAGCGTAAATGGAGGCACGACTGACGTATTAAATCAAGGATATGAAAGCTTTAATTATCCTCTGCCTCGGACTTTCTCTTTTGGATTAAATGTTAATTTTTAAAATAGATTTTTAGTATGAAAACAAATATACATCATTTATTATGGGCCGTCGCTGGTGTAATGCTATCCGGATGTTCCGGCGATTTGCTCGATTTGTATCCTGAAATGGATAATGTGCTTGACAATTATTACACAAGCAAGGCACAGATAGAAAAAGGTGTAAATGCGGCTTATGCTTCGTTGCAGTATGATGGTCAGTATCAATTGGCTAATCTTGTACTTGGTGAATTGCCTTCAGATAATACATTAGATGAAGTACCAGCCAATGACGGAGGTAATTATGGTCAGTTGGATTTGTTTAGCATGACTTCTGCCAATACGGTTGTAGCCGATTCTTGGTTTGATAATTATAGAGGCATCCAACAATGTAACGTTGTGTTGAATCGGGTAGATGAAATCAGTGATATGTCGGATGAAGATAAGAGTCAGATAAAAGGAGAAATGTACTTTCTTCGTTCATTGATGTATTTCAATTTGGTTCGTATATTCGGTGATGTGCCTTTAGTTGTTCAAGAGACTACCAATCCGAATGATTATTTCGGCCAAGAAAGGACACCGAAGGAAGAAGTCTATACGCAAATACTGACTGATCTTAAAGCATCGTATAATTCACTTCCCCAAAATGTAACGGTAAAAAGTAAGGCAAGTAAAGGAGCTGCAGCTGCTTTGTTAGGAAAAGTTTATTTGACTTTAGGGGATATAGATAATAGTGTTGTTTGGTTAGAGAAAGTAAGCCCTTCGGAATATGGATTGCTTGATGAACCGGCTGATGTCTTTGCAATAGAAAACGAAGGCAACAAAGAAGTTATCTTTGATGTAGAATTTGCTTCGGGTATCAATGGAACAGAAGAAGGAAGCAGTGCATTTCAGATGTTCAGCCCATCGGGTACAGTCAGTGGTGCTAAAGGGCACAATTTGCCAACTCCTTATGTATATGATTTATATACAGAAACCGACAAGCGGAAATGCGCATATTTTATTGTTACAGATGAAGGAGTACTCGGAACCGCTAAATTAAAACAAACTTCAAATACGGTGTCAGATGGAGGAAGTAATATTATTGTCTTGCGTTATGCAGATGTATTGTTAATGAAAGCAGAATGTTATGCTGCAAAGAATCGTTTGAATGAAGCAAATGATTGTTTACGAACCGTAAGGGAACGTGCAGGACTTACGTATGAGGATATTAATAACGCCTCAATCCTTGAAGAGGAAATAGCCTTAGAAAGACAAAAGGAACTGATTAACGAAGGTCATCGTTGGTTCGACTTAATCCGTACAGGAAAAGCTATTAAAGTAATGAATGATTATTTTGCGGAAACTCCTGGCTATAATGGAGTAAGTGTAAACGAAAACAATTATGTACAACCAATACCACAAGATCAAATTGATACAGATCCTAGTATTAAACAAAATGAAGGATACAATTAAGTATGAAAAAGATACTATGCTTATTTATGCCATTGTTGGCAATTATGACCAACATATTCTCAACCATTGAGGCACAAAATTTATCTTCCCAACATAAAATTATTATTGTTTCACATAGAGGAGATTGGCGTAATGCACCTGAGAATTCACTTCAAGCCATACAAAATTGTGTGGATAAGGGGGTGGATATGGTAGAAATCGATTTGAAGAAAACAAAAGACGGGCAATTAATCTTGTTGCATGACAGTCTGATAGACCGTACGATGACAGGAACAGGAAAGCCGTCGGACTATACGTTAGCAGAACTGAAAGGCATGCGCCTAAAGAATGGAGCCGGAAGTGCAACAAGACATCTGATTCCGACTTTGAAAGAAGCCATGCTGTTAGCAAGAGGTAAAATAATGGTCAATATCGACAAAGGATATGACTATTTCAAGGAAGTCATTCCGATATTGGAAGAGACTGGAACAATCGGACAGGTTATTATCAAATCAGGACTTCCTTACCATACTGTAGTTAAGGAGAATCAGGACGTTTTGAATAAGGTGACATATATGCCTGTGGTAAATGCCAATGCAGACGATGCCGTTCAGTTTGTATCCGAGTATTTGTCGGATGACCGTATTAAGAGTTTTGAAGTTAATTTTCAAGAAATGACTCCTCAAGTACAGACGATATTGGAAAACCTGAAAAGTTCAGGAAAGAATATTTGGATTAATACCTTATGGCCGCATTTATGTGACGGCATGGATGATGACAGGGCGGTAGAATTAGGTGATATAAAACATTCATGGCAAAAAGTGATTGATTTAGGAATACGATATATCCAAACCGACCGTCCATTTGAGTTAATAAATTATTTAAATGAAACCAAACAGCGATAATATGCGTATACTGATTTTAATATGTCTGGCATCGGTTTTGCAATATGTAAATGCGCAAACTATGCCTCAATGGGAAAAAGGATATTTGGATATCCATCAGATTAGTACAAGAAACGGGAATGCTTCTTTCATAATATTTCCTGATGGAACCACCCTGCTGGTTGATGCCGGAGATTTGGATAAAGATGCGTTTCATAAACGTTATCCGTTAAAAGTCAGTCCCTCTGCCTTCGATAAATCTTACACAACAGGCCGGATTATACAGAATTATGTCGCAAAAGTATATGGAAAACCGATAGATAATGTTGACTATTTCATACTAACCCATTTCCATTCCGATCATTATGGAGAGGTACGTAATGACAGTCCGCTTTCTCCAACACAGTTATATCACCAGACAGGTGTGACGGAACTGGGTGACAAGATAGTTTTCCGCAATTTTATTGTACGTGATTATCCGGAACGAGCACAAGATTTGATGAATGACAAATTTACAGAAAAGAACTTTGCTAATTTATTGAAATTTATCGAATATCAAAAAAATCAGAAAGGGATGAAATTGCAGAAAGTCAAGGCGGGAGCCTTAAACCAGATACGTCCGCTTCATGACAGCATTCCTCAGTTTTCTGTTCGCAATATCAAGACCAATAATCTCGTCTGGACAGGCATAGGGCAATCAGTAAAAAGCATTTTTCCATATTCCCGGCTTGTTAAGATAGAAAATTATGAAAACTCGTTAAGCGCCGCTTTTGTTATTCAATATAATAATTTTAAGTATTACTTTGGCGGAGACAATACCGGATTGCAAGACCAAGACCATCCAGCATGGTTCGATTGTGAAACTCCTATGGCAAAAGTAATAGGGAAGGTAAATGTAATGGTGACAAATCATCATGGCAACCGAGATGCTACCAACAGAACTTTTATTGAAATGTTAGACCCTAAAGTGGTGATTCTTCCCACATGGTGTTCAGACCAACCGGGAGCTGAAGTCGGCATGCGTTTAATTTCCCCCAATATAGGAACCCGTGAACGTGACATATTTGTAACTCATTATCAAGCGGATACTTCAATAGGTATTGGCTCATGGTTCGAAGAAAAAGTAAAATCCAAACGCGGACATGTAGCCATACGGGTATCTCCTGATGGAAGCTATAAAGTTTATGTACTCGATGATGAAACTTCTGGTCTTGAAATCCGTTCAGTATATTCGTATTAATTGCAGTGCTAACTCTTGTAAATCACACCTTACAAAATAAAAAGGGAGGCAAAAGCCCCCCTTTTTATTTTGTAAATGAATCATATTATTCAGCACGCAAAGTGAAGCGTTTGAATTCTGTTACCACCAATTCCGGATCTGCAGCTTTCAATACTTCTGCAACCGTCTTTTTCGGGTCCATGATGCTTTCCTGCTTCAGCAAGCAAACTTCTTTCAAGAATTTGCCCAAACGGCCTTTCGCAATATTTTCAATCATAGCCTGAGGCAAGTTGGCAGATTTCTCGGCAGCAACTGTCGCTTTGATTTCTTTTGCTTTGGCTACATCTTCGGCTGTAATCCAACCCTTAGCCATGTTGCTTTCCATGTGCTCTTCGCTGTCTACGTGAGCAGGATTGATACCGGCTTTCTTCAAAGCAGCATCTACCGCTTTCTGCACTTGTTCAGCCTTTGTCTTTTCAACGGCTACGTTGATTTCTTCTTGTTTCACAGCTTCGGGAACGCCGTCTTCATCGATAGCAATCGGGTTCATAGCTGCAATCTGCATACAGATTTCGTGAGCCACTTGTGCATCGCATACTTTGTTGAAAGCAACGATTGTACAAAGCTGGTTCTTGTTCATGTGATTGTAAACGGCAGTACAAGCGCCCGATACGAAGTTGTAACCATCCAACTCGGTCTTTTCGCCAGTCACACCACTGCGTTCTACCACTGCATCTGCAATCGTACCATTACCCATCGGCAAAGCTTTCACTTCATCCAAAGTCTGGCATTTGTTTGCAATAGCAGCATCCAGAATAGCCTGAGTCAATGCTACGAAATCAGCATTCTTGGCAACGAAGTCGGTTTCACATTTCAAGGCAATCATTGCAGCATAATCACCGGTAGACTTAGCCAGTACACAACCTTCTGAAGTTTCACGGTCAGAACGTTTTGCAGCTACAGCCTGTCCTTTTTTACGGATAATTTCCATTGCTTTATCGAAATCGCCTTCAGATTCTGTTAAAGCGTTTTTACAGTCCATCATACCAGCTCCTGTCATTTTACGAAGCTTGGTGATATCAGCCATACTTACAGCCATAATATTTTTCTTATTTAAATTAATGAATGAATAATCGTTATAAAGCAAATTGAGAGTTGAGAATAGAGCACCGAGAATCGCTTATACAGTAACCCTCACTCCTCAATCCTCAACTCTCAACTATTTATGTTAAGCTTCTTCGTCTTCCTTTGAGATGAAAGCAGCTGCCTTAGACGCATTGATTGCGTCTTGTTCAGCCTTATCCATACGAGCCTTTGCAGCTTTCTTCTTGCCAGCCTTCGGTGCATTTTCACCGGCAGCTTCCATGTCTACTTTTTCAGCTTTTCTTTCTTCCAAGCCTTCTGCCATAGCGGCGCAGCATGCGTCCAAGATTACTTCTACAGACTTCGTAGCATCATCGTTAGCCGGAATTACGAAATCTACATTGGTAGGATCTGAGTTTGTATCTACGATTGCAAATACAGGAATACCCAAACGGTTTGCTTCACGTACCGCGATATTTTCTTTCATTACGTCAACCACAAACAATGCAGACGGCAGACGAGTCAAGTCCGCGATAGAACCCAGGTTCTTTTCCAATTTAGCACGCTGGCGAGAAATCTGAAGAATTTCTCTCTTCGACAAGTTTGCGTAGGTTCCGTCATTAGTCAATTTATCAATAGTAGCCATTTTCTTCACAGCCTTACGGATTGTCGGGAAGTTAGTTAACATACCGCCCGGCCAACGTTCGATTACATAAGGCATGTTTACAGAAGTAGCTTTTTCGGCTACAATCTGTTTTGCTTGTTTCTTAGTAGCAACAAACAGGACTTTTTTTCCTGATTTTGCAATTTGTTTCAAAGCTTCAGCAGCTTCGTCTACTTTGGCAACGGTCTTGTTCAGGTCGATGATATGGATGCCGTTACGTTCCATAAAGATATAAGGAGCCATTGCAGGGTTCCACTTTCTTTTCAAGTGTCCGAAGTGGCAACCAGCCTCCAATAAAGTATCAAAATTTACTCTTGACATGATTTAATTCTTTTAATCGTTTACTTTCTTTTTTGTTTGTAATGAACCAACTGCCGGGTAGTCTCTCCACAAACCTCTTGCAGGAAGAGTCCAGACAATTTAGATACTAAACGCCTTTTTAAGTTTTTGAGTTTTTAAGATTTTAAGTTTTGTGAGTTTAAGCTTCCATACAAGCCTTATAAACTAAAGAACTGACAAACTTAAAAACTAAGAACTCAAATTAACGTTTACTGAACTGGAATCTGCGACGTGCTTTCGGACGACCCGGTTTCTTACGTTCAACGGCACGTGAATCACGTGTCATGAAGCCTTCTGCACGAAGCGTCTTCTTGTCTTCAGGATTGATTTTCACCAATGCGCGGGCAATGGCAAGACGCAAAGCCTGAGACTGTCCTGTAAATCCGCCACCATTCAGGTTTACTTTGATATCATATTTTTCAGCCACTTCCAACTTATTCAACGGCTGTTTTACTACATATTGCAGGATAGGTGATGGAAAGTACTGTGCAAGGTCTCTCTTGTTAATAGTAATCTTTCCTGTACCTTCACTAACGAAAACACGAGCTACTGCGCTTTTACGTCTGCCTAATGCATTTACTACTTCCATGCTTTATTATTTAAGTGAATTAATATCGATTACTTTCGGACTCTGAGCCTCGTGCTTGTGCTCAGCGCCTTCATACACATACAGGTTGCCCAACAGCTTAGCGCCCAAACGGTTCTTGGGAAGCATGCCTTTTACGACACGTCTCATCAACTTGTCGTATCCGTTAGGTTTCTGAACCAAACGAGCCGGAGTGATTTCACGCTGACCGCCGGGATAGCCGGTATAGCTCAGGTAAACCTTGTCAGTCCATTTGTTTCCTGTAAATTTCACCTTACTTGCGTTAATGATAATCACATTATCGCCACAATCTACGTGAGGGGTAAAGTTCGGTTTGTACTTACCTCTCAAAAGTTTCGCAACTTTAGCACCGAGACGGCCTACAACCTGATCGGTAGCATCTACTATGACCCATTCTTTGTTCACAGTAGCCTTGTTTGCAGAAATGGTCTTGTAACTTAAAGTATCCACTCTTAAATCTGTTTAAAATGTTAACTACTAAAAAACAATCTTTCCTGCCTTTCTTCTCCGGACAAAAGAATACAAGGCAGCCAGATCTTTTTAAATCATACTAATTGATAATAATCGGCTTGCAAAGGTACGGCTTTTATCCGAACCCACAAAGATTTTAGATATTTTTTTCTTTTAAACAGATGAGCAAGTGCCTGTTGGCAAGCGCTGTCTTTATTGTTCATACGCAGAGACGCAAAAATGCACATACCTCCACTTGCTTACCTGTTTCAGAAGAAGGACAAACAAGAAAGCGGAGGCATGTGCATAACACAAATCAGCGTTTACACACTTTTGTCAAACACGGCAAAAAGCAGGTTAACGCACAATGTCGGTCGGATAGCTGGACGGCATTTCGATTTTTCTCCAGATTTCGTGCGACCAAACATCGTCACCCACTTCAGGCGTTTTAAACTTCACAAACATCAGCTTGCCGTTTTCAGCCAGTTCAAAATGCATCAAGTTATCTTTACCCTCCAGACTCGGAAGATGAATGTTTTTCTTAACATGCTCAGTATAAGTAGAATCGGAATTCAACGTATAGGTCCCCGACCCGATGACAATAGCGCCCGTAGGCATCATAACCACATTGGTAAACTCACCGCTTTCACCCAAAATCTTCAACGAATTACTTGGCTTCAGTTCTCCCGGGAGAGCCGGCAAAGAAGAACTATAGAAACACATTTGCCATACACCTTTCAATGATTCCGGAGTAGTTGAATTAAACCAGTCTTGAGCATACGAATTCACCACACCCATAAATGAGCACACTACCGCGATAAATAAAGAACGTGCTTTCATGATGTAAAATTTTAGAGTTAAACAAAAATGTTGATGCACAAATATATAGAACTTTTTCCGGAAAACCTCACGTTTGAGGAAATAAATTTAGGGGGAAGGAATGTTAAATATAGTAAAATCAAGAAAGGAGGAAAGACAGGTATGCGTATAAGAGCCTGTTTAAATTTTGCTCAGGTTAATTTTGCG
>ULXT01068899.1_pt1 | contig 39945 bp, 33 predicted proteins | sample 1961571 | NCBI WGS metagenome assembly ULXT01 (sample SAMEA4835846, study PRJEB28245) | human gut metagenome | biome: gut microbiome; material: fecal sample | place: Denmark | collected 2008
CGCCCGTCTAAAAGGGGATACCCTAAAATTGGAAGTTTACAATATTGGAAACGAATTGCATAGAAAAATAGAAGATACCGCCTATATTGTTATTCTAATTGAGTTAATAATCAATAAAAGCGTTAAATCTTCACCCTTTAGAATGTACAATTAAAGACAATGAACATATTTCTGACTTATTACCTATAAAATATTGAGTAATAATCGGTTGTAAATACAGAGATTGTAAAGAGCTTAATTCACAAAGATCTTGGGCTAATTTGGGGACATGGCTTACAGATAAATCTATATTATTTTTGAATACAGTGTCCAATAAGAATGGGTTAAGTTGGTTAAGAGGTATAACTTTTACTCTTGTGTGTGCTATGATTTTCTTTTGGATAATAAATTTCTTCGGTATAGAAGATGACCAATCTCATTTCTTTATTTTGGATTTCAAGACATTTCAATTTGAAGGGATTGGAGAAATATGGAAAAGATTTTTGAATATGTTTTATTTAACTAGTTTCAAGGATAAATTTGAAGGCATTAAATTAAATGCATTCGGCGAAACTATTTTCTTTCTGTCAAAGATCTTTATAAGTTATGGTATTTATCAAACGATTGTAGCTTTTAGAAAATTCAGTAAATAGGATTTGTCAATGGTTCCTTGAAATTTAGCTATCCCCTGAATATTTTTCTCCATTTCCTCTCATTTGTGCCGGATTTCATTATTTTTGTGATTATTTTGAGAAACACAATCTATGGCAATCTGGGATATATTCACAAGAAATAAAACCTCGCGTTATGCCATTGTTGACGTAGAGGTAGGATTGAAGGACCATAAAATTCATGATATAGGTGCTCTTCGGCAGGACGGTGCCACCTTCCATAAGGCATCGAAGGAAGAGCTGTTCGAATTCCTGCACGATACGGATTACCTTTGCGGACATAATATCATTCACCACGATGCGAAATACCTGTTCCCCGACAAGGATTGTCGCTGGACGCTGGTGGATACGCTGTACGTCTCGCCGTTGCTGTTCCCGGAACGTCCTTATCACCGACTGGTGAAAGACGACAAACTGGCTGCAGACCAGATGAACAATCCGGTGAACGATTGTGAGAAGGCGCGCGATTTGTTGCTGGATGAGATTACCCGGTGGAATTCATTGCCCGATGAGCAACGAAAGGTGTTTGCCTCGTTGCTGAAAGGGAAGGAGGAGTTCCGGGGATTTTTCAGCATGGTGAGAGCCGAAACGGTGGTCTGGGGATTGGCTGGACTGATACGCCGGTTTTATGAGGGAAAGATATGTGCTCATGCCGATGTGGAGATGCTGATTGAGCGTTATCCGTGTGAGCTGGCTTATGCGCTGGCATTGGTCGATACGACTGACCATCGTTCCGTGACGCCCGGATGGGTGCTTCGCAATTATTCTGAAGTGGAATATGTGATGAAATTGTTGCGGCGTACACGCTGCGCGGAAGGCTGTGCCTATTGCAATAGCCAGCTGGATGTGCTGCGTAACCTGAAAGTTTTCTTTGGCTATGACCAGTTCCGTACTTACGGGGGTGAACCGCTTCAGGAACGGGCAGCCCGGGCGGCAGTAGAGGGGAAGTCCTTGCTGGCCATTTTTCCGACAGGGGGAGGGAAATCGCTGACTTTCCAGCTTCCGGCACTTATGGAGGCACGGGCGGTGCATGGACTTACGGTGGTCATTTCGCCGTTGCAGTCGCTCATGAAAGACCAGGTGGACAATCTGGCTGACAAGGGAATTACGGATGCCGTGACCATCAACGGACTGCTGGACCCTATTACGAGGGCGCTTTCCATTCAGAGGGTGCAGGAGGGAGATGCTTCCCTGTTGTATATCGCCCCCGAGATGTTGCGCTCGAAAACCATCGAGCGGATTCTGATGGTGCGCCACGTGGTGCGATTCGTTATTGATGAGGCGCATTGTTTTTCTTCCTGGGGGCAGGACTTCCGGGTGGATTATCTGTATATCGGCAAGTTTATTCAGGAGTACCAGCAGAAGAAGGGATGCCGTAACCCGATACCGGTATCCTGTTTCACGGCGACGGCCAAACAGAAGGTGGTACAGGATATTTGTGATTATTTCAAGCGGACGTTGAACCTGGATTTGGAGTTGTTTGCCTCTACAGCTTCGCGAACGAATTTGCACTATTCGGTGGTGCATGCCGAGACGGACGAGGACAAGTATACCAAGCTGAGGGAGCTGGTGGCAGAGTCCAGCTGTCCGACCATTGTGTACGTGTCGCGTACACGGCGTACCAAGGAACTGGCTGCAAAATTGACGCGCGACGGCTATAAGGCGTTGCCTTTCAACGGAAAGATGGATGCCGACGAGAAGATTGCCAACCAGGATGCGTTCATGAGCGACCAGGTACGCATCATCGTGGCGACGTCGGCTTTCGGAATGGGAGTGGACAAGAAGGATGTGGGACTGGTGGTGCATTACGATATTTCCGATTCGCTGGAGAACTATGTGCAGGAAGCTGGAAGGGCCGGACGTGACCCGCATCTTAACGCACGCTGTTACGTGCTTTACAGTGACAATGACCTGGATAAGCATTTTATTCTGTTGAATCAGACGAAGTTGAGTATCAGTGAAATCCAGCAGGTGTGGAAGGCGGTGAAGGATATGACGAGGAAACGCATGAGGGTGTGCTGTTCGGCGCTAGAGATTGCCCGGAATGCGGGATGGGATGACTCGGTGGTGGATATTGAGACACGTGTGCGGACGGCTCTGGCGGCATTGGAGCAGAGCGGTTATCTGGAGCGAGGAAACAATGTGCCGCATGTGTATGCCACCGGTATCACGGTAAAGAACATGGACGAGGCACGGAAGCGTATCACGGCATCGGTCTTGTTTGGTACTGACGAGATAGAGAAGGCGGTGAGAATCATTACGTCCTTGATTTCGCAGAAGTACATTGCCAAGGCGCAGGACTCGGGAGCGGAATCGCGGATTGATTACCTGGCCGATATTCTGGGACTGACCAAGAAGGAAGTGGTGTCGGTGGTGGAACGGATGCGGCAGGAGGGTATATTGGCCGACAGTAAGGATATTTCGGCCTATTTGCAGGATGCGGGCGACTCGGAACGGAAGTCGCAGATGTTGCTGGAGCGTTTTGCGAAACTGGAACAGTATATTCTCAACCATATCCCGGATGAGTCGCTGCGGATTTCGTGCAAGCAACTGAACGACAATGCGGTGCACGACGGAGTTGTCACGTCGAAGGAAAAGGACATCCGCACGTTGTTGTATTTTCTTACCATAAAAGGGTATACGCACAAGAAGGAGGACGCTGCACGTAATATGGAGCTCACTCGTAAGACGGACTTGGAGACCACTATCAAACGGTTTGAGAAACGGTTGGAAATCAGTCGTTTTGTCGTGGAGTGGCTGTATAAGCTGGTGGAGGGACAAAGGGATAAGGAGGTTGAAACGGAAAAGGCGGCCGTGCAGTTCTCGGTGGTGGAACTCTTGAATCAGTTGAAAGCGAGTCCTCAGTCTCTTTTTGGTAGAATGGAAGATTTGCAGCTGGAAGATGTGGAAGAAGCACTTCTGTATCTGTCGAAGATTGGGGCTCTCAAGCTGGAAGGTGGTTTCCTGGTGCTTTACAATGCGATGGATATCAAGCGGATAAAGGATAATAAGTCGCGCTACAAACAGGAGGATTACCGGATGCTGAACGAGTTCTACAAGCAGAAGATTCAGCAGGTACACATCGTGGGAGAATATGCCAACCTGATGGTGAAGGACTATCAGGAGGCTTTGCAGTATGTGCAGGATTATTTCCAGATGGATTACAGGAAATTTATTGCCAAATACTTCAAGGGTGAGCGGGTGAACGAGATTCAGCGTAACCTCACGCCGGAAAAGTACAAGCAGTTGTTCGGGCAGTTGTCTCAGCGGCAGATGGAGATTATTTCAGACAAGGAGTCGCGTTGCATTGTGGTGGCGGCTGGTCCGGGCAGCGGAAAAACCCGTGTGCTGGTGCACAAGTTAGCTTCGCTGTTGCTGCTGGAGGATGTGAAGCACGAGCAGTTGCTGATGCTGACTTTCTCCCGGGCGGCTGCCACGGAATTCAAGCAGCGGCTGATGGAACTGATTGGCAATGCGGCGCACTACGTGGAAATCAAAACCTTTCATGCCTATTGTTTTGACTTGCTGGGCTTGATTGGTAACTTGGAGGAAGTGAAGAATGTGGTGGGGAAGGCTGCGGAGATGATTGAACAGGGGGAAGTGGAGCCCAACCGGATTGGCAAGACGGTGCTGGTGATTGATGAGGCGCAGGACATGGGCGTGGAAGAGCATGCGCTGGTAAGGGCGTTGATGCACCACAATGAGGAGATGCGGGTGATAGCTGTGGGCGACGATGACCAGAATATTTATGAGTTCCGTGGCTCGGATTCTGGTTACATGTGGCAACTGACACAGGAGGCTGGAAGCCGCTTTGTGGAGATGACGGAGAATTACCGGAGTGCACGTCATGTGGTGGCAGCGGCCAATGATTTTGTGAAAGGTATTGGCGGAAGGCTGAAAAGCATGCCGATTGTATCGATGCGCAAGGAAGACGGATGGGTTGGAGTGACTCGCCATCAGTCTGCCTGCATGTATCAGCCGCTGGTGGAGGAACTGCTACGGAATAGAGGAGAGGGTACCGCATGTGTGCTTACCCAGACCAATGAAGAGGCGGTCATTCTGGTGGCACTGTTGCGGAAGCGTGGTGTGCGCAGCAAACTGATTCAGTCGATGGAGGGCTTGCTGTTCTGGAACATGGCCGAGATGAGGTATTTCCTGAAGTATATAGGCAAGCAGGTGAGTACGCCTTTGATTCCGGATGAACTCTGGGAGAAGGCGAAGGGGGCTACGTTTGCGGCTTATGAAGGGAGTTTGGGCTTGCCTTACGTGAAGCGTTGCGTGGAATTATTTGAGGAAATCAACCGGATGAAGTATTTCACGGATTTCAAGGAGTTTGTGTTTGAGTCTTCGATGGAAGATTTTTGTGACGTGTCGGGGGCTGATGTGGTGGTATCAACCATTCACAAGGCAAAGGGCCGTGAGTTTGACGACGTGTACATGCTTGTTTCGGACGAGTTCCCAAAGGATGTGCATCAGATGCGCCGGTATTATGTGGGCATTACCCGTGCCAAAAAACGGTTGTTTGTGCATACAAACGGAGATTGCTTTGCGAATCTGAAAGCAGACCAGTATCTGGTAGATTCGCGGGAGTATGCAATGCCCGGTGAGATTGTGTTGCAGCTTTCGCACAAGGATGTGTTCTTGGGATTCTTCAAGGAACTCAAACGGGAGGTACTGTCGCTGAAAGGGGGTGATACGTTGTTCTATAAAGACTACACATTGTATAATCAGGCGCAAAAGCCGGTGGCCCGCTTGTCGCAGAATATGCAGAAAAAGTTGGCCGAGTGGAAGGAGCGTGGCTATGAAGTGAAGTCGGCTTCCGTGCGCTTCGTGGTGGCGTGGAAACCGAAGGATGCGCCGAAAGAGGAAGCGGAAACGGCAGTGTTGCTGCCCGATCTGGTGTTGTGCCTGTAGTTTATTTTGATTATCTTTGCTAACTAACTCACAAAAAACAAGAATTATGGACATACAAACGATACTATCAAACCTGAAGATTGACCGGTTGAACGCCATGCAGGAGGCTTCCATCGATGCGTGGAAGGAGGGCAGCGATTTGATTCTGCTCTCGCCTACGGGTTCCGGAAAGACGCTGGCCTATCTGCTGCCGCTGGTGAGTTCGCTAAAAAAGGGGGTGGAAGGCGTGCAGGCTGTGGTACTGGTACCTTCGCGCGAGCTGGCTTTGCAGATTGAGCAGGTGTTTAAGGCCATGGCGACCGGTTTTCCGGTGATGAGCTGTTACGGCGGACGTCCGGCCATGGAGGAACACCGCACCATGAAGGGCATTTCGCCGGCGGTGATTATCGGTACGCCGGGACGTATGAACGACCACCTGAACAAGCAGAATTTCGAGGCGGGCACCGTGCGTACGCTGATCATCGACGAGTTCGACAAGTGTCTGGAGTTCGGCTTTCAGGATGAGATGGCCGAGGTCATCGGGAAGTTGCCGGCATTGCGTCGTCGCTTCCTGCTGTCGGCTACCGATGCGGAGGAGATTCCGCGCTTTACGGGCATGAACCGCACGCTGAAACTGGATTTCCTGAATCCGGAGGAAACGGTGTCGCAGCGTTTGTCGGTGTATCGAGTCACTTCGCCGGTGAAGGACAAGCTGGAAACGCTCTACAAGCTGCTGTGTACGCTGGGAAACGAATCGACGCTGGTGTTCTGCAACCATCGCGAGAGTGTGGACCGGGTAGGGAAGTACCTGCACTCCATGAAGGTGTATTGCGAGACATTCCACGGCGGAATGGAGCAGGACGACCGCGAACGGGCGCTGTATAAGTTCCGTAACGGAAGCTGCCACATCTTTATCTCGACCGACCTGGCAGCCCGCGGACTGGATATTCCGGACATCCGCCACGTGGTGCATTATCACTTGCCGGTGGCCGAGGACGGGTTCATTCACCGCAACGGACGTACGGCGCGTTGGGAGGCCGAGGGTAATGCCTTTCTGATTCTGCACGATGAGGAGCGTATCCCCGACTATGTGCCCCGTCCGCTGGAAGAGTTTGAACTGCCGGAGCCGACGCCGCAGCCAGCCTTGCCGGAGTTTGTTACCTTATATATAGGGAAGGGCAAGAAAGACAAAATCAACAAGATTGACATCGTGGGCTTTTTGTCGAAGAAAGGTGGACTGGGCCGGGACGATGTGGGACGTGTGGACGTGAAAGACCACTATGCGTTTGCGGCAATTTCTCGGAAAAAGGAAAAACAAACGTTAAAACTCATACAAAATGAAAAGATAAAGGGGGTAAAAACTTTGATAGAACTGGCAAAATAATAACTTTGTGTCATGACAGCCTTCCGGCGGTGAAGGCTGTTTCGCATTTTGCTATGACTCGTGAGCATCCCCATGCCATAGCTAACTATTCTCGTGTCAATATGTCACTAAAATGACGTTTGTGTATGTAATTTGAAAGATAAAATTCAGTAAGGCTGTAAAATTATCACGAAAACTTTTGGAAGTCTAAAAATAATCACTAAATTCGCAAATGTTAGCTAAAATGATTGTTTAACCAAAACAAACTTCCAATGAAGAAACATAATTTTAATGCGGGACCGTCTATTTTGCCTCGCGAAGTGATAGAAAAGACAGCTCAGGCTATTCTTGATTATAATGGTTCAGGACTTTCGTTGATGGAAATCAGTCACCGCGCTAAAGACTTCCAGCCGGTGGTAGATGAAGCAGTGGCACTGTTCAAGGAACTGCTGAACATTCCGGAAGGATACTCGGTATTGTTCCTGGGTGGAGGTGCAAGCATGGAGTTCTGTATGGTTCCCTATAATTTCCTGGAAAAGAAGGCGGCTTACCTGAATACGGGTACTTGGGCCAAGAAAGCGCTGAAAGAAGCGAAAGCATTCGGCGAAACAGTAGAGGTGGCTTCTTCTGAAAAAGAAGGTTACACTTATATTCCGAAAGATTATGAAGTGCCGGCCGACGTGGATTATTTCCATATCACGACCAACAATACCATCTACGGTACGGAATTGCATGCCGACCTGGATGTCAATGTGCCGATGGTGGCCGATATGTCTTCGGACATTTTCTCTCGTCCGGTAGACGTTTCCAAATATATCTGTATTTACGGAGGTGCACAGAAGAACCTGGCTCCTGCAGGTGTGACTTTTGTTATCGTGAAGAACGATGCGCTGGGTAAGGTTTCCCGCCACATCCCGACCATGCTGAATTATCAGACACACGTGGACAAGGGTTCTATGTTCAATACTCCGCCGGTAGTGCCTATTTATGCGGCTCTCCAGACTTTGCGCTGGATCAAGGCACAGGGTGGCGTGGAAGAAATGCAGCGCCGTGCCAAACAGCGTGCCGACATGCTGTATGCCGAAATTGACCGCAACAAGCTGTTCCGTGGCACCGTAACGGCTAAGGAAGACCGTTCGTACATGAACATCTGCTTCGTCATGGCCGATGAATACAAGGACCTGGAAGCCGACTTCCTGAAGTTTGCTACCGAAAAAGGTATGGTGGGCATCAAGGGTCACCGTTCTGTGGGTGGTTTCCGTGCTTCTTGCTACAATGCCATGCCGGTAGAAAGTGTGCAGGCACTGATTGACTGCATGCAGGAATTTGAGAAAATGCATTAATTGTTGTTATACCCGAAGATAAGGGCGTGGAATTTCGATAACACGTCCTTGTTTTCTTTTTAAAATCAAGTATTATGAAAGTATTGGTTGCGACAGAGAAACCGTTTGCTAAAGTAGCTATCGACGGTATTCGGAAAGAGATAGAAGCAGCGGGCTATGAACTGGCTTTGCTGGAGAAATATACAGAAAAACAGCAGTTGCTCGATGCGGTGAAGGATGCGAATGCAGTGATTATCCGAAGTGACATCATTGACAAGGAAGTGCTGGATGCGGCAAAGGAACTGAAAATCGTGGTACGTGCCGGTGCGGGATATGACAATGTGGACCTGGAGGCAGCTACGGCTCACGGGGTTTGCGTGATGAATACGCCGGGACAGAACTCGAATGCGGTGGCCGAACTGGCTTTCGGTATGATGATTATGGCGGTTCGTAATTTCTACGACGGTAAATCGGGTACGGAACTGATGGGCAAGAAGCTGGGTATCCATGCATACGGTAACGTGGGACGCAATGTGGCTCGTATCGCAAAGGGCATCGGTATGGACATTTATGCCTACGATGCGTATTGTCCGAAGGAAGCCATGGTGGCCGACGGTGTGAAACCGGTGGATTCTGCAGAAGAATTGTATGCTACCTGCAACGTGGTGTCATTGCACATTCCGGCTACTGCCGAAACCAAGAACTCCATTAACTATGACTTGGTGAACCGTATGCCGAAAAACGGTTTGCTGGTGAATACTGCCCGTAAGGAGGTGATTAACGAAGCAGATTTGCTTCGCCTGATGAATGACCGTCCGGACTTGAAGTATGTGACCGACATCATGCCGGCTCATCACGATGAGTTTGCCGATCATTTCCCGGGACGTTATTTCTCTACTCCGAAGAAGATGGGTGCACAGACGGCTGAGGCAAATATCAATGCCGGCATCGCAGCAGCCCGTCAGATTGTGGGCTTCCTGAAAGATGGTTGTGAGAAATTCCGTGTAAACAAGAAATAACTTCTGATTCCCCCAAGCATTATGGCAATAGTTAAACCTTTCAAGGGTGTTCGTCCGCCGCAGGACTTGGTGGAGCAGGTGGCTTCCCGCCCTTACGACGTGTTAAACTCGGCTGAGGCCCGCGAAGAGGCGAAAGGCAACGAGAAATCTTTGTATCACATCATCAAGCCGGAGATTGACTTTCCGGAGGGAACGGATGAGCATGATCCGCGTGTGTACGACAAGGCGGTAGCGAATTTCCGGATGTTCCAGGAAAAGGGCTGGCTGGTGCAGGACGACAAACCGTGTTACTATATTTATGCCCAGACCATGAACGGCAAGACGCAGTATGGACTGGTGGTAGGAGCTTACGTGCCCGACTATATGAACGGGGTGATTAAGAAGCATGAGCTGACGCGCCGTGACAAGGAGGAGGACCGCATGAAGCATGTACGGGTGAACAATGCGAACATCGAACCGGTGTTCTTTGCTTATCCGGAAAACAAGACGCTGGATGCCGTAGTGGCGAAATATACGGCTCAGAAGCCGGTGTATGACTTTGTGGCACCAGATGACGGCTTCGGCCATCAGTTCTGGGTGATTGACGACGACAAGGACATTGAGGCAGTGACAGAGGCGTTCAAGGAGATGCCTTCGCTTTACATTGCCGACGGTCATCACCGTAGTGCGGCAGCAGCACTGGTGGGTGCTGAAAAGGCGGCTCAGAATCCGAACCATCGGGGCGATGAGGAATACAACTACTTCATGGCGGTATGTTTCCCGGCCGAGCAGCTTACAATCATCGACTACAACCGGGTGGTGAAGGATTTGAACGGACTGACTCCGCAGGCGTTCCTGGAAGCGCTGAAGAAGAACTTCGTAGTGGAAGAAAAGGGTACGGACATCTACAAGCCGGCAGCCTTGCACAACTTCTCGCTTTACCTGGAGGGCAAATGGTACAGTCTGACGGCCAAACCGGGCACTTACGACGATAACGACCCGATTGGGGTGCTGGATGTCACGATTTCTTCCAACCTGATTCTGGACGAGATTCTCGGCATCAAGGACCTGCGCTCGGACAAGCGTATCGACTTCGTGGGCGGTATTCGCGGACTGGGTGAACTGAAGAAACGGGTGGACAGCGGCGAAATGAAGATGGCGCTGGCACTCTATCCGGTTTCCATGAAGCAGCTGATGGACATTGCCGATACGGGCAACATCATGCCGCCGAAAACCACGTGGTTTGAACCGAAATTGCGTTCGGGACTGGTGATTCACAAACTGGAATAATACTTTTCTTCTGAACGATACAGGGCCTTCTCAAAGTTACATTTGGGAGGGCCTTTTTTTTGTGGGAATATACTTGCGGAACGGATATGAGGGAAAACTATCTGAAAAGAAAACGCACTTGCGTTTAATGTAAAACGTAAGTGCGTTTTGTCTAAAACTCTTCGGCGTTTGAGTTGGAACGCAAGTGCGTTTGGTTCGAAACGTAAGTGCGTTTTCCGGTGAAATATCTTATTTCGGCAAGGTCACGGGGAAGAGGTCATTCGGGCGGTGTTCGCGAAGAATTACCTGCTTCATCTGGTTCACGAGGTCCGGATGCTGGGCAGCCACGTCGTGGTCCTCATGGATGTCTTCTGCCAGGTTGTAGAGGTGGGGAACACCCTTCTTTACCACCATCTTCCAGTCGCCCATGCGGAGACCAATCTGGTCGGTTTCGTGGAACTCCCAGTAGAGGAAGTCGTGTGCCTTCTGTGCCTCGTCATTTCCCAACAGGGTAGGGGCGAAAGAGATACCGTCGAAACAGTCACCTTCCAGTTTCTTGTTCAGGTACTTCTTGGGGAAACGCTTGTCGCCCACCAGTTCGCAGAAGGTCGGCATGATGTCGTAGAAAGCCAGCTGATGGTCGTTTATCTCACCGGCTTTCACCTTTCCCGGCCAGCGTACGATGAACGGGATGCGGATACCTCCTTCGTAGCACTGGCGTTTCAGGCCGCGCAACTTGCCGTCGCGTCCGAAGAATGTCGGGTCGGCACCGCCTTCTTCGTGAGGACCGTTGTCACTGCTGAAGATGACGATGGTATTCTCGTCGAGTCCTTTTTCTTTCAGCTTGGCCAGGATTTCGCCCACGTAGGCATCCAGTCGGCTGATCATGCCGGCAAACTGGGCATGTGTGTGCACGCTCTCGTTGTAACGGGAACCGGCTTGTCCGCCCCAGGTCTTGTCATGAAAGAACTGTTTCTTATATTTCTTCAGGATAGAGTCGTTGGGCTGTACCAGTTCGGCATGCGGCAGGGTGTACGTCAGGAAACCGTAGAAAGGCTGTTTGCCGTCCTGCTTGTCGAGCCATTCCAGTGCCTTCTGGTGAATCAGGTCGGCCGAATACTGCGTACGCTTGAAATAGTCTTCGCCGCTCATCGGGTAGCGGATGTTGTCTTCCAGAATCACACGGCTGACGGCCGTATCACCTGCGGCACGGCTGTAGGAGTTCAGGAAGTTCGGGTAGTAGAGGTGCGCCTGAAACTGGCACATGTAGCCGAAGTATTCGTCCACGCCCCGCTTGTCGGGAGTAGAGGTCGAACCCTCGTAGCCGCCGGCCCATTTGCCGAACATCCCGGTGGTATAGCCGTTCTTCTTCATGATTTCCGGCAGGATGATGTGCTGCGGGTCATACGGCTCCTGTCCCGTGACGGCATATTCCTTGTTCTGTCCGTACCACACCTCGCCCAGCCAGTATTCCTTGTTGCCTCTCACGTGTCCGTGTCCGCTGTGCTGTCCGGTCATGATGGTGGCGCGCGACGGGGCGCTGACGGGGCTTCCGGCGTATGCCTGCGTAAATCGCATGCCCTCCTGTGCCATCTGGTCGATGCAGGGTGTCTGGATGAAAGGCTGGCCGTAGCATCCCAGGTCGCCGTATCCCATGTCGTCGCAGAGAATGAACAAGATGTTGGGTTTTTCAGAATCGGGCGTTGCAGCTTGTGCATGAGGTGCAGCCACGGCAACCAGTCCCATACAGTAGGTTAGTTTTTGTAATTTTTTCATGCCATTAGTTTCTTAAGGGATTAATGCAGGAGCAAAGATACGCTTTCCGGTTTTAAAAATGCGAGAAAAATCATTAAATTTGCCACCTGAAAGAAGAAAAACGATGCAAGAAGATACCTATAAGACCATTCAGGAAAGCGCGGAAGCCATCTATACCGAGAAGCGCAGCAAGTTCATTGCCATTGCGCTGCCGGTGCGTACGCTCTCCGAAGTGAAGTCCCTTCTGGAGGAGTACCAGAAGAAATATTACGATGCCCGCCACGTGTGTTATGCCTATATGCTGGGCGCGGAACGGAAGGATTTCCGGGCCAACGACAACGGAGAGCCTTCGGGCACGGCCGGAAAGCCCATCCTCGGACAGATTAATTCGCGCGAGCTGACCGATGTGCTGGTCATCGTGGTGCGTTATTTCGGCGGTATCAAATTAGGGACGAGCGGTCTGATTGTGGCCTACCGCATGGCGGCTTCGCTGGCACTGGATGAAGCTCCGGTCATTGAGAAGACGGTGGACGAAGACGTGGCCGTGGCGTTCGAATATCCCTTCATGAACGACATCATGCGCATCGTCAAGGAAGAGTCGCCCGAGATACTGGAACAGTCGTACGACATGGACTGCCTGATGCGTCTGCGCATCCGCAAGTCGATGATGGGAAAGCTGCGTGCGCGACTGGAAAAAGTGGAGACCGCCCGCATCCTGGACGAGTAATTGGAGAAAGAGCCGGAAGTCGTGCTTTCTTTACAGAAAGTCGCTGATTTTTTGCATTTTCCTGCGGTTTTTTAGCAAAAATTATTATCTTTGTTCCAACCTTATAACCCTTCATTATGAAACGACTGACAGGCTTAATATGCTTCTTGTGTCTCCTTTGCGGTTGCCGGGAGGAAGCAGGCCGTGGGGTGGAACAACCGATGTCGCAACCCATCGTGTCGGAGACGGCATCTCCCGACAGCATGGAGGTGGAAGAGATTCTGCCGTTTGAGCGTAAACCGCTGACCGCTGCCGACATCATCTTGGTGAAGGAGCTTCTTTTTGACAAATACACCTTGAAGGATGAGTATCCGTATAAGGACACCGTCCGTTCATTCAAATGGGACGACATACGCAAATGCCTGGCCTTTATCGAGAACCTTCAGTACGATGCCAACCGCTGGGCGATATTCCAGAATTACAAGAATGTGAACCGTGAAGCTCCGCTGGTGCGGAAATACACGCAGAATGTGTACCGGCGCATTGCCGATACGCTGGGAGTGGAGCGTTATCAGTCGGTGCCGCTGTATCTTCCTTCGGATACGCTGGTGCCCGAACGCTACGGACGCGACGGGGCGCTGGTGTCTTTCCTGGGCGAGACGGGCAGCTTCTATCGCTTGTCACCGGTCTCCATCGAGGGAGAATGGTGGGTGCCGCGCCGCTACGTCAAGCTCTTGTCCGACAGCACGCAGTTTAACCACGTGGTAGTGGTGGACCGGGGCGACCAGAACATTGCCACCCTGGAACGTCTGGAAGAAGGTACCTGGGCCATCCGCAGCATGAATCCGGCCACTACGGGCATGCACCGTCCGCCGTACGCGCAAGAAACCCCGCTCGGCATGTTTGTGGTGCAGCAGAAAAAGTCGCGCATGGTGTTCCTGAAAGACGGTTCTGCGGCCACCGGAGGCTATGCACCGTATGCCAGCCGCTTCACCAACGGAGCCTATATTCACGGGGTGCCGGTCAACGTGCCTCGCACGGCGATGATTGAATACAGCTGGTCGTTGGGCACTACGCCCCGTTCGCACATGTGTGTGCGAAATGCTACCTCGCATGCCAAGTTTGTGTACGACTGGGCACCGACGGAACGTTCGCTGGTGATTGTAATCGAGTGATTTCTATAAAATTAACTCTCTTTACGGAAGAAGAAGGGCAGAAAATCCGTAACTTTGCGGCCGAATATTTTTCAGGTCGTAAAAAGTCATGCAAAATCATATCATCAAATTTTTTCTTTCTGCCATGTTCCTGTCTTTCCCCTGTGCGTATTTCACGGCGGAAGGAGAGTCTGTTCCTACTGAATCCCCTGTAGCAGCGGTCAAGGCGGCCGATGAGGTCGTGTCGCTCTACCACTCCATGCAGTTGGAAGGGGTGGTCAACTGGCGGGCCTTCAAGCAGGCGGTGACGGGATATAACCGCATCAAGAACCGCAAGCGCGATGTGCTGACCCTGATTGACTTTTCCAAGCCTTCCACGGAAAAGCGTCTGTACGTGTTCGACATGAAGCATCGCCGGATGCTGTATTCCTCAGTAGTGTCGCACGGCAAGAACAGCGGTGGAAACTATGCTACTTCTTTTTCCAACGAATACGGCTCCTACAAGAGCTCACTGGGCTTTTACCTGACGGCTTCCACCTATCAGGGACGAAACGGGTATTCGCTCATTCTCGACGGGCTGGAGAAAGGGATTAACGACCGGGCCCGCGAACGTGCCATTGTGGTGCATGGGGCCTCATACGCAAACCCATCCGTGGCCAGTCGTGGCGGACGGTTGGGACGGAGCTTCGGATGTCCGGCACTGCCTACTTCCGTGTCGCGTCCCATTATAGATGCAATAAAAGGGGGCAGCGTCATGTATATCTATGCCGAAACCCCCTCTTACTTAGCTCAAAGTTCTATTCTCGATACATCGGATGATGTCATCTTAAGTCAATGATTTCCGCTTCCGGATACTTGCTTTTGTCGAAACGGAACACCGCGTCGGGCAGATTCACTCCCGTGCGGTACGACGAAATCTGAAACTCTTGTTTCTCTCCGTTCTGCAGCTGGATGGCAATGTACACGGGCGAGCTGTTTTCCTTCACGTTCAGTGTGATACTTTTAATGTCCTGCGAAGTTTTCGGGGTCAGAATGATTTCATGTCCCCGCTTTCCCTGACGGGTCTTTTCGCCCACGTAGCGGTAGTTGAAACCCTTCTTGTAGGCTGTCAGCAGCGCATACGGATTGACGCTCTGTATCTCCTCCGGGGTGGGGGATGACACGTTCACCTCTTCATTCTGCTCCACGTAGCTCCACTGTGTCTTTCCGTCGAACCAGGTCTTGATGCCTCCGCTCTCCAGACAGAACTTGTTGCCTTTCAGCAACAGCTTTCCGTGTTGTGTACCTCCAAAAGTCAGACTGATGCCGCCGGCTTTCCGGTAGCTGTCCGCCATCTTGCTTAATATGCTTTCAGCTTTTGCGTCCTGTTGAGCCACAGCCTGACACAAGGCGACTCCCATCAGCAGGACGAGAAGAAAAATCTTTTTCATACCTGTCACAATCGTTTTTAGGGGGTTAGAGGGCAGCCCGTTTAATCTTTCAGGCTGCTCATTCTCATTTGTAAATCGTTTTCATCCAGACAAAGCACGTCGCGCGCCTTGCTACCGTTGGCCGGACCTACTATACCCGCTTTTTCCAGCTGGTCCATGATGCGTCCCGCACGGTTGTAGCCGATAGAGAATTTACGTTGAATCAGCGAAGTGGAACCCTGCTGGTGGTAGATGACCAGACGAGCCGCTTCTTCAAAGAGCGGGTCCAGACGGTTCATGTCCACGTCGGCTGCACTGCTGGGTTCTGCATTCTCATCCACGTATTCCGGCAGCATGAAGGCCGTAGGATAACCCTGCTGCTTGCCGATGAATTCCGCGATACGTTCCACTTCCGGCGTATCGACAAACGCACACTGCACGCGCACCGGATCATTTCCTTGCAGGTACAGCATGTCACCCTTACCGATGAGCTGCTGGGCACCCGGACGGTCCAGAATGGTACGTGAGTCCATCATGGAAGCCACACGGAAAGCCACACGCGCCGGGAAGTTGGCCTTGATGGTACCCGTAATGATGTTCGTAGTCGGACGCTGGGTAGCGATGATGGCGTGGATACCCACCGCACGGGCCAACTGGGCGATACGGCAGATAGGCAGTTCCACCTCCTTGCCGGCTGTCATAATCAGGTCGCCGAACTCATCAATGATGATGACGATGTAAGGCAGGAAGCGGTGACCATTCTCCGGATTCAGCTGGCGGTTGATAAACTTCGCGTTATATTCCTTGATGTTACGGCATCCCGCGTTCTGCAAGAGCTTGTAACGGTTGTCCATTTCCACACACAGCGAGTTCAGTGTCTGTACTACCTTCGTCACGTCGGTGATGATGGCATCCTCTCCGTCGGGCAATTTGGCCAGGAAGTGGCGCTCAATCGGCGCGTAGATGGCAAATTCCACCTTCTTCGGGTCGATGATGACGAACTTCAGTTCACTGGGGTGCTTTTTGTAGAGCAGGGAAGTCACGATGGCATTCAGTCCCACAGACTTACCTTGACCTGTCGCACCGGCCACCAGCATGTGGGGCGCCTTGGCCAGATCCACCATGAACACTTCGTTGGTAATGGTCTTTCCGAGTGCTACTGGCAAGTCGAACGTGGTTTCCTGGAACTTCTTGCTGGTCAGGATGGAACTCATGGGCACGATGTGCGGGTTCGCGTTCGGCACCTCAATACCGATGGTACCCTTGCCCGGAATCGGTGCGATGATACGGATACCCAGTGCCGAAAGACTCAAGGCGATGTCGTCCTCCAGGTTACGGATTTTCGAGATACGTACCCCTTCTGCCGGCGTAATCTCATATAAGGTAATGGTCGGACCCACACTGGCCTTGATGGAACTGATTTCAATGCCGAAACTGCGCAGCACCTTGATGATGCGGTTCTTGTTGGCATTCTGTTCCTCCATGTCAATGTCCGGCTCGTCGTTCTGATACGTGTTCAGCAAGTCGAGGGTCGGGAAGCGGTAAAATTCCAGGTCCAGACGCGGGTTATAGGGCTGTGACATGTCTCCCCGGTAAGCCTGATCCTCTTCCTTGGTATCGTTGCTGACCTCAAATACCGGCTCCTCTTCTTCCTTGTCGAAGTCATCCTCCAGGGCCGGCTTCACCTCAAAAGGGTGCTTCCTGTCATTCTCTTCCTCGGTATCAATGGGCAGGTCGATGACGAGCTCCGATGCTGGCTCCTCTTCTTTCACGACTACCTTTTCCGGTTCCTCCTTGACAGGTTCAGTCGCCTTCTCTTCTTCCTGCGGAGTCTCTTCCTCCTCTTTCTTCTGTTTGGGTTTCCGGTGCGTCCAGCTCTTCCAGAAACTTTCTTTCTTTTCCTTCTTCTCTGATTCATCTTCCTTATCCGATTCATCCTCTGCGACGGTTGCTTCCGGCTCGTCCATTACCGGCTTCTGGTAGGTCGGTTCCGGCTGAGGAGTTGCTTCCTCTGCCATGGTTGCGTTATTGCCTTTTTGCGGATGCAGCGCCTTTCTCACCACGCCCATGGTCTGTCGGGTCAGTGCCACGCCGAACAATATAGCTGTAGCCAGCAGCACCAGAATCAATCCCGGCGCACCGATTTGCGAGCGAATCCACAGGCTCACGTTATAGCCATGCAGTCCTCCCGGATAAATATAAGAATCTTCCAGCAGTCCCCCGAATGCAAATCCCAGGGTGATAGAGAGCCACACCATCACTGTGGCACAGCCCAAGAACCAGTAACGGATGCGGAACTCGTACGCCTTCATCAGCTTCATGCCGGCCACCACTAAGAAGATAATGATACAGTAAGCCGAAAACCCGAAGCAGTCGTTAATCAGGAACTGTGCCAGCTGCGCTCCCCGTGCTCCGGCATAGTTCTGTATGCGGTTGCCCGTTTCCAGCAGCTCCGACGGGTTGGGATGCGACAGAATGCTCTGGTCGTTTCCTCCCGTAAAGAAGAACGAGCTGAAAGCCAGCAGCAAGTACACGCCGAAGATGACGCAGAGCAGTCCGATGACGAACGCGGTAGTCTCACTTTTCAGGATAGTCCATGTTTTTTCGGCCATGGCAGCCGCTTTTTCACTTTTGCTTGTATCTGTTTTTTTTGTTTGCATGATGACTCGAATTAACTAAACATACATGCAAATGTACGAATAAAACTAAAACTGAGAAATTTTTTTTGTACCTTTGCACGTCAATTAGCATGAATATGGAAGAAAAAAACTCTCAAGTAATATTCGATAAAAACGCAGTCGAGTTCGTGACAGTGGCTGCCGAGTTCTGTGGATTTATGGAACGTGTTTCCGATATGCGCTGTCGGGATTTCGTCGACAAGTCCCTGAAACTCCTTCCCCTTTTATACCTGAAGGCTTCGTTGCTTCCTGTTTGCGAGCGAATGGAAGATGCCGACCCGGAAACCTTCGTGACCGAGACCGATTACGAAGTGCTTCGTGGCTCCATTGCCTCTCTCCTGGGCGAATACGATGACTACCTCGAAGTGTTCCTCGATGACATGGCCTATAGTGATACCCCCATTCATCAGAACATATCCGAAAGTCTGGCCGACATTTACCAGCCCATCAAGGATTTCATCTGCGTGTTCCAGTTGGGTCTGGAGCACACCATGAACGACTCCTTAGCCATCTGCCGTGAACTCTTTGCCGAGTTTTGGGGACAGCGTCTGGTCAATGTGATGCGTGCCCTTCACGACGTGAAGTACCGCCAGCTTTCGCACAGCAGTCAGGAAGAGGAAGATTCCGCGCTCTACGAAGACAACTGCACCGAAGAAGAACTCTACGAAGGCCTTGATATGGGCGACGACGAATAACCCTAAACCCGTAAACTGAATGGTAGAACTACAGAGTAAAATAGATAAGAAAATCGTTGCGGAGTTACCCAAAGTCTCTTTCCCCGGTCGCATCTTCGTAATCTATACCGAGGCCGAGGCCCGCAAGGCCATCGATTACCTCAATACCCATGTACTGGTGGGGGTGGACACCGAAACACGCCCTTCATTCCGGAAGGGAGCCGTCAACAAGGTGGCCCTCTTGCAGGTCTCTACTTACGACACCTGCTTCCTGTTCCGCCTGAACCACCTCGGACTGCCGGATTTCCTGGAAGAGTTCCTTCAGAACGATGTGCTCAAAATCGGCCTGTCGCTGAAAGACGATTTTGCCATGCTGCGCCGTCGCAACCAGAAAGACCCGCGCATGGGCAACTGGGTGGAGCTGCAGGATTACGTGGCCTCTTTCGGCATCGAAGAAAAGAGCTTGCAGAAAATCTATGCCCTCCTCTTTCAGGAAAAGATTTCCAAGAGCCAGCGCCTTTCCAACTGGGAGGCCGACACCCTGACCGAGGCGCAGCAGCTGTATGCTGCTACTGATGCCTGGGCCTGCGTGCGCATTTACCAGTACTTGGAAGAACTTCGCCTTTCGGGCAAGTACCGCGTGATACGCACGGAAACTCCTGAAAACATTCTCGAAGATTAATCACTTAAACCATACAAATGAGCTATAAGAAAGTATTTCTCAAACCCGGAAAGGAAGAATCGCTCAAACGCTTCCATCCCTGGGTTTTTTCCGGAGCCATCGCCCGTGTGGAAGGAGAGCCGGAAGAAGGTGAAGTAGTAGATGTCTACACCTCCAAGAAAGAATTCATTGCCTGCGGACATTTCCAGATTGGAAGCATCGCTGTGCGTGTGCTTTCCTTCCGTCAGGAACCCATCGACCATGCGTTCTGGGTACGCCGCCTGCAGGTGGCCAAAGACCTCCGCTGTGCCTTGGGCGTGCTGGGCAATCCTCAGAACAATACCTACCGTCTGGTACACGGCGAGGGCGATAACCTGCCCGGACTGATTATCGACGTGTACGACCATACCGCCGTGATGCAGGCACACTCTGCCGGCATGCACCTTGACCGTATGGCAGTGGCCGAAGCCCTCGAAGAAGTGATGGGCGACGTCATTCAGCACATCTATTATAAATCAGAAACCACACTGCCCTTCAAGGCCGACCTGCTGGCTACCGAAAACGGCTTCCTCAAAGGCGGAAGTCCGGAGAACGTGGCCATGGAGAACGGACTGAAGTTCCACGTAGACTGGCTCAAGGGACAGAAGACCGGTTTCTTCGTCGACCAGCGTGAGAACCGTGCCCTGCTGGAACGCTATGCCAAGGGCCGTAACGTGCTCAACATGTTCTGCTACACCGGCGGCTTCTCGTTCTATGCCATGAGGGGAGGGGCCAACCTCGTTCATTCGGTAGACAGCTCTGCCAAAGCCATCGACCTGACCAACGAGAACGTATCCCTCAACTTCCCCGGCGATACCCGCCACCAGGCCTTTGCGGAAGATGCCTTCAAGTTCCTCGACCGCATGGGCGACCAGTACGACCTGATTATCCTTGACCCGCCGGCCTTTGCCAAGCACCGCGATGCCCTACGCAATGCCCTTCGCGGTTACACCAAGCTCAATGCCAAGGCCTTCGAAAAGATACGTCCGGGCGGCATCCTCTTCACCTTCTCCTGCTCGCAGGTGGTGAACAAGCAGGACTTCCGTAACGCCGTGTTTACCGCCGCTGCACAGAGCGGACGCAGCGTGCGCATTCTTCACCAGCTCACCCAGCCGGGCGACCATCCGGTCAACATCTACCATCCGGAAGGCGAATACCTCAAGGGACTGGTGCTCTACGTAGAATAATTTCCCCGAAAAGGGATACAATAAAAGAAGCTGTTTCACTGTCGGAATGCTCCGTGTGTGAAACAGCTTCTTTTTCGTTGCTATGTATCTTTCAGCGTAGCTTAATACGCGTTTTTCTCTCCATGTATAGCGTTGGCCACCGTCTTGTAGATGATGAACAAATCCAGTCCGAAGCTCCAGTGCTCAATGTACCAGATATCTCCGCGGATACGTCCTTCCATATCTTTCAGCTCCTTGGTCTCCCCGCGGTAGCCCGTCACCTGGCTCCATCCCGTGATACCCGGTTTCACGAAATGTCTTACCATATACTTGTTAATCAGTTTCGAATATTCTTCCGTATGCTTCAGCATGTGCGGGCGGGGACCCACCACGCTCATGTCGCCTAACAGCACATTGATAAACTGAGGCAGTTCGTCGATACTCGTTTTTCGCATGATATTTCCCCAGCGAGTCTTGCGCGGGTCATCCTTTGTTGCCTGCAGTGAATCCGCCTGTGCGTTCACCTTCATGCTCCGGAACTTGTAGCAATAGAACTCCTTATCGTTTTGTCCGTTGCGCTTCTGCTTGAAGAATATCGGTCCCGGCATGGTCAGCTTGGTAATGATGGTCACTATGAGCAGGATGATAGGGAAGAGCGTACACAAGAATGTCAGCGAGAAAACAACGTCGAATGTCCGCTTCAAAATCCTGTTTCCGGTGCGGCTCAGCGGGTCCTCACGCAGGCTCAGGTAAGGCACACTTCCCAGCATGTTGAAATACATACGCTTGTGCAGGTAAGTGCGTACGTTCGGCACACTGTAGAAATGCACTAAGTGATTCTCACAATAATCAATCAGCGGACGTATTATTTCATGATCTTTCGAAGGAAGACAGCAAAACAAATAATGAGTGTTTGCACTCTTTTCCAGGTATTTTGTGACCTCGGTAGGAGTTCCTAAATAAGGACATTCTGGAGGAAATTTAGGATTAGGCTCATAATCGAAATAGCCGTTTACTCTGTAGCCGGCCCAGCTTTGATCTGTCAGTTCATGATACAGTTCTAAATTGTTTTCCCCGCTTCCTACTAATATCACAAAGCGTAAGTTTCCACCCTTGGAGCGGTATCGCTTCAGCATCCTGCGCAGGAAGATACGAAAAATGGTGATGCATAGGAATAAAGTGACCAGATAAGCCAGATAGAAGTAAGACCAGACATCCATAAATTTTCCCACTTCCAGAACTACTCCTGCGAGTATTCCGAAGAGCAGTATCGTTTTACTTATCTTCCCCATAATCTGATAAGCATACACCTTTCTTTTATAAAGTATGACTCCCACTTGCATGGAGGCAATGAAGTAACATAACATCACCGTAAGTAACACCTGATAATGCGGTACATTCAGAATCTGTTGCCATGGTGTATCCTTAATCAGCATGAACAGTGCATAAAATAGTCCCCCGGCCAGTACAGTTTCGCAACTTGTAATGAATAAGCTTACCCATTCATTGTATGTATCATACTTTGTTTTCATATCATTTAAATAATTTAAGGTTGGAATGCGTAAATTAAGGAATTTTCTTTCTTTTTTCCAACTCTCATCCCCGATTTCTGAAAAAAAATTTTAGAATTTCTTTAATTCCAACCGTGCGTAATCCGATTTTAGTATCATCTCTTTTCCGTCACACTTCACAATGTCGAACACCGTTTCCTGCTGGTTGTTGATGCCGAAGTGCTTCAGTTTCTCTACCGGTGCATTCTGTCCGCTGTCGCCGGTAGACTGGCGTACCTTGAAATCCTTTACCACTAACTGCGTTTCATCGTTCCAGTATTCCGTACGCCCTATGTAAGCTCCGTATCCCTTTGAGCCATCCTTTTCGGCCACCTCCGTCACCATGCGCGTAATGCTGTAGTACAGTCTTTCGCACTCCACGGTCTCATCCGTTTCTGCCACGGTAAACCGTTCCAGTATCCAGAATCCTTCCACGTCACTGTTGATGGGCGCCTTCTTGCATCCGGCAGTTCCCAACGCCATTCCTATTACGGTAATTATTGTATAAATCCATTTCTTCATTTTCCAAATCCTCCTGTTTTTCTAAGTGTAATCATGCCACCCGTGCTGTTCCCTAAGTAATTTCCTCTGTCCAGTCCCAAAGCTGCGCTCAGGCTCCATCCTTTGGCCCATTGGGGCAGGTAAGTCACCTCCGCCATGCTGCTGAACTGCTTCCGCATCTTGTCCAGCGGATGAGCATACGTACCCCAGTGGCGGGCATACGATGCCATGACTCTCCATTTCCATTCTTCCGACGGATTGCCCGAGATGCCCACATGCTGTGCCTTCATACGGTTACTTCTGAAGCGGATGGTTCCGTCCTCATTATAGGCAGGTCCTGCTATCAGCGGATGGCCGATGCCTTGTCCGTAGTGCTGCCATGCCTGGTAAATATAGTGGTTGTAGTAGTCATCTCCACCGCTCATCTGCAAGTCCGAGAACGAACCCCAGAAGCCGTCGTACAAGATAGGTCCTGATGCATCCTTTGTGCTGATGCCTTCCCATAATACGGCCGACACCCATTTGTTCTTCGGCAGATACACCTCAATGCCCAACTGTCCGTCTTTCCACCGTCCGTACTCCCAGAACATCTGCGAGTGGTCCTCAAAATAATGGTCCAGTGTGGCTCTTATCTTCCAGTCGCCGAAGTAATAGTTCAGGGCAAAGTTCCAGCTTCCCAGCATGTTGCCCTCCACGTTTACCTGTTCTCCTTCCGGCGTATCCTCTCCGCCAGCTGTGGGGAACAAGGCATGCCAGTAAGACTTCAGGCCGTCGGGCATGTCAATGGTCTGTTGCGAAGTTCCGTCGGCCTGCTTTCTATATTGGTCTCCTCCGAATTGGGTAGCCATGAACAGACCGAATTCAAATTCTAAGGGCAGCTTTTCTTTGTTGCCCAACCGGAACATCAGCGACTTGCTGTGATACATTACTTTCTTGGCAAATGCCTGGTTTACTCCGCAAAAATCCTCCTGCCAGTTTCCGTCTGTAAACATTCCGTATGCCAGATGGCCTTTGAAAGCCAGCCAGTTCCGGGTGCCCGGTATTGCCAGAAAGTCCTTAATTTCAGCCCTTATTTGCGGAATCGGACGCATGTTCGGTCCTTCCGCCATCCATCCGCTGGTCAGTTCACTGTTCTTTTCTAGCGGAAAACCCATCCGTTCCTTGCTTCCGATACTTAGCGTCAGCATCTTCCAGGAAATGTCCGCATACGCCTGCTGCACCCAGAAGTCCGATGCCTGTTTCACCCCTCCGGCCAGATCCAGTCCGGCGTCAATGCGCCATCCTCTCTTTAACGGTTTATGCCAGTCGATACCTGCTCTCAGGTAGCCGCTGTTCGGTTTTTCGCTGGTCATGCCAAACCGGTTGGCTGTCAGCCAGAGTGGGGCATACGTGCCCGAAGAGGCAGTAGCCGCTGCTTCCACCCGATATTGAAACTCCTGCGCACTCTCTTGCGCCAGGGCCGGAGTCGCCAAAAAAAGAAGTAAGATTGATTTCGATAAATTCATGTTAATGATGTATTCAGAAAAAAATTCTGCACAAAGGTAGAAAAGAATGAGGTAAAACCCATATTTTCTTCTTTGAATTTTTATTTGGAACCATTCTATTATACAAATAGACATGAATCTTCAATAAAAAAAAGTCTATATTTGGAAAATTATTATACGAATCGTACATGAAAAACGTGTGGTGGATTCTTGCTTGTTTGCCATGGACTGTTTGTATGGCACAAGATTTGTCCTTTCGGAAAAACCAGGTTTCGTTAGGGGCTGCAGTTGAGGTGTCTCATTTACTCAGCGGTGATGAGTATGCCCGCGAGTTCTTGCAAAGTCATGGGGTACGCTACTATAACCTTCATCTTCGTTTTCGCTCGCTTTCAGACGATGCGTATGACAAAGCCTTCCGATATCCCTCCATTGAGCTCGGACTTTTAGCGGCAGATTTTAGTGATATCCGTCTTTTTCGTAAGGAAACCCCCTCTCAGGTTTCCGGAATGGGCACTATGTGGGCCTTGTATGGAGCCTTTCATCGCGACCTCTTATCTGCCGGACCGTTTCACTTGAATTATTTCTTTGAAAATGGAGTGGCGTGGTCCACAAAACCCTATGATGGGTATCGCAATCCGGATAATGAATTTATTGGTGCTCCTTTCTCAGTATATTTCGGAATGGGGGTTGGGGGAGGTTTTCAACTAAATAGCCATTGGAAACTTGATGTAGGAATTCATTTTCGACATTTTTCCAATAGTGCACTTGACCGCCCCAATAAAGGTTCCAATACAGTAGGAGCTTCTATTGGTGTGAGCCGTAGTCTGTCTTCACCCGATACATATCCAAGTACCGGTTCGTCACCTTTCTCATTTCAGCGGCATTTCTATCTGGATATCTCAGCGGGGTGGTTAGGACGTACCTTGATGGAAGACTGGTTCTATAGTATTCAATGTCCGTCAGATGATCCACGGCACCGGACTAAGGATTTTCGTCTTTATTCTGCTTTCGGAACTTCCGTATCGGCCTTGTATCGCTATTCTCTTCGTTTTGCCTCCGGATTGGGATTAGACTATGCCTATCTGCCTTATGTCAGCGAAATAGAGCGCTATGACCGGCAGAATAAGAAAAAAGAAGAACGCTACAGCCGGCACAGTTTGGGTGTTGCAATGAAACATGAAGTCTTTTATAAGCGGCTTTCCCTTTATTTCAGTCTGGGTTATTATCTTCATCGTCACACGGGCAGTCTGTCACATGAATTTGAGAAACCCTATTATGAAACACTTGGACTTCGTTATACTTTTCCTTTTTTTGAGAAAATGTATGTCGGTTATCATGTAAAGGCACATCTGCTCCGTGCCGATTGCATGGAGGTGAATGTAGGGATGAGATTGCCCTGAAAGCGCAACCTCATCCTTGTATTTAGCTTCTGCTAATTTCCAGTCCCTTGTCCGATAAGCTCATCTCCACGAAGCGTGCCCGTTCGTTCGGACGTTCTTCCGTCAGAATCCGGCGGATACGCACCGCCGCGTCCGGATTCTTGGCCACCATGTACAGGTAACCGCCGCCACCGGCACCCGGCAACTTATATCCTAAGCAGAGGTCGTCTATCCGTTCCGTCAAGGCCTGTACTGCCGCCGGATTCGTACCCTCATCCAGCAGCTGGTTCTGTTTCCACGTCTTCCGTATCAGTCGTCCTGTTTCCTCAAAGTCATTCCGTAGGATGGCGTCGTACATATCCATGGCGTGGCCCTTCATCTGTTCCAGCAGGTGCAGGTGACGGTTCGAGTTCAGGAACATCCCCTTCACAATCTCCGCCAGGATGCCCTTGGCCGTACGCGTAATGCCCGTGTAATACAGCAGATGGCACTTGCGGTACTCGTCGCTCGTGAACAGGTAGTCCGGCAGCCAGCGCACCTTCGGTTCCTGGTGCCATCCCGGTTGCGTCTGCAGCAGCTTCACCCCGTGCAGCACACCTCCGTACTGATCCTGCCAGCCACCCCCTGTGGTGAGCAACTGCTCCAATACCAGTGTACGGCTGCCGATGCCCTGCTTGTCCCAGTTCAGGCCGCAAAAATCATTCAGCGCCCCTAACACCGTAGCCGCCAGGATAGAGCTGGTACCCAGTCCCGAACCCGCCGGAATGGCCGACAGCAAGGTCACTTCGATACCCGTGCCGAACGCTTTCAGCTGTGCCTCTAGCGAAGCAAACCGTTCCATGGAGAAATCCGGATGGAACCCTGCCAGTACCAGTGCTGCCTTGGGAATAGAGAAAGGCGAACCCACCTTGTTGAAATCCTGCAGCTCCTCGTAGGTAGACACCACCTCCATGGCCCCCAGGTCAATCGAGCGCAAGGTGATGCGGTACTCCTTCGACGGCTTCACGTACACCTGCAGCGGTGGCTGTCCGTTCAGCTCGATGGCCAGGTTCACCACATTTCCGCCCTCCATCAGGCTGTAGGGTGGGGTATCCGTCCATCCTCCGGCTATATCGATACGCACCGGGCTGCGTCCCCACACAATCTGGTCCGCATACACCGACAACTTCGGCTGCTGACGGTAATCCATCGTGCTGGTCAGTCCCTGACGCATCAGGCCGAACGCCCGTGCCTCCAGTTCCTTCGCTTCCGGATTTCCCTCCAGTTCGCGCACTTTCGCACGGAACATCGCATCGCTGATACGCTTCAGCAGGGAAGTCCCCTCCGGCAGTTCCTCCGGCAGGGCGATGCCCCCTTTGGCAAACGCTTCCGCTGCCTCCTGAAGGTCCACCTGATAGAACACGCTCCGTTCCTGGTTCTTGGCCAGCAGGCTCCAGTTCTCCTTGCGGAATACCTCCCGCTGGGCGAACAGTCGTCGCAGGTTCGCATACGCCGAAATCTCGTCGGCCGATACCTTCCGTGCCTTCTGCCAGATAGCGCGTCCGGCTTCACCTTGTCCGCCGTCCGTCATCCATTGCAGCACCGTCCCCAAGTCCTCTATCGAGTCCGTCACCGGGAAAATCGCTGCCGACTGCAAGTCCTCACAACCCCGGATCTCGTCCGCTGTCAGCCCTCTTTCCGCCAGCCATTCCGTCACCGGACGACCTAAATATGCCGTAGAAGCCTCCTTCAGGCTCCCCTTGAATTTATCGTTAAAACCGTACGGACGTGCGGCAAACTCCCGTTCACCCATTGGCACCACGTCGATGCACACCCCCTCCGGCACATTCAGCGCCCAGTCGTTGCGCGGTACCCCCGTGATGATGTTCCGGCTGTGCAGCGTCCAGTTCTTGCCCACGTGGCTGTTTTCCACCCACACCTCCGCGTTGTCCGCCGTCAGTGAGAATTCCATCTCCGCATTCTGCACGAACACCGCCGGATGCGGTTTCACCTTGTGGTGCATAATCGCCCGCTGGTCCGTCACGCAGTTCTGTACCGCCAGTGTCGACGAAATCATCTCTCGGCTTGTACCGTAGTGGTGGAACTCACCGCCCGGCAGCGGCAGGATGGCCACCTTCAAGCTGTTCAGCTCCTCATCCACGATGCGAGGATGCGCTCCCAATGCCAGTCCGAACTCCGAGTACATGTCGTAGAACTTCACGCCCCCGTCCTTGTCGGTAGAACGTTTCACCATCAGCTCGATGGCGCGGTCGCTCAGCAGCCAGATGCCGATGTCCATCAGGAACAGGTAATCCTGCATCAGCTTGCCCATTTCCTCCACGCTCGGCTTCTGCAGCATGAAGTCCAGCTTCTCCGGTTCCTTCCGCGACGACACGAACACTCCGTGGTTCTTCGCCAGTTCCGGGTCCACCCACAAGCCGTAGCACACCACGTCCACATCCGGAATCTCCTGCAGCGGTTCCGTGGCACGGATGTACACGTCGCCGCTCGCAATCAGCGTGCGCAGTCCCTCCGGCGCCCGTTCTATGATTTCCTCATACAGCGGCAACTGCAGCGACAGCAAATCCTGTGTGATGCGCTGTCCGCGTGCCCAGCGGAACACCGGTATCGGCGTCAGTACCTTGCCCGACGGAGCATAGCCCGGCAGACGGCGGCTCTGTCCCCCCGCGTGCAGCAGGATACGCTTCTCCCGTGCCAGCCAGTCGCCCAGTGCGGCATCCTTATCCTCTTCCTCCCGGCAAGCATTCAGCAGCCAGGCCGTACCACCTCCCGAACCCAGTTTCTTTCCCACCGGGTCCGATGTGCAGAACCACTCCTTGTGGTCCGCGTGCATAATATCGTGAAAACACTCCACCAGATTCGGTGGCAATGACAATAACTTTTTCATGTAATCCAATTAATAATGAAAAATTAAGAATGAAGAATTAAGAATGAAGAATTAAGAATTAAGAATTAAGAATGAAGAATGAAGAATGAAGAATGATGACACTTACTCGTTTTTAATTTTTAATTATTCATTATTCACTCATTACAGCTTAAATATCCGCGTCATCAGCTTCCATTTTTCTTGCGAGGTAGCTCCCGGAGCGGCTTTCTGGAACTTCGCCATGTGCGCTTCCCATTCCGCCTGACGGGGCAGAGTAGCCAGCCGTGCATAATCCCGTTCCATGTCAAAGTCGTCCGTGGTGTCCATAATCATGAACAGGCGGTTTCCGTCAATGTAAATCTGCATGTCCGTGATACCCACTTCGCGGATGCCCGCTTTCACTTCCTCCCACACGTGCGCATGTTCCGCCACGTAGGCCTCAATCAGTTCCTTATCGTCGTAGAGCTCCAGTGTCTGGCAATATCTTTTCATAATGAATAATGAAGAATGAAGAATGAATAATGAAGAATGAAGAATGAAGAATGAATAGCGGTACCCGTACTCGTTTTTCATTATTCATTGTTAATTATTAATTGATTTAGTCTCTCCGGAAAATATCGCGTGTATATACCTTCTCCTTCACGTCGTCCAGGCAGGCATCGTAGCGGTTGGCAATGATGGCATCCGCCTGCTGCTTGAAATCCTCCAGGCAGTTCACCACCTTCGAGCCGAAGAACGTGGTGCCGTCTTCCAATGTCGGCTCATAGATGATGACCGTAGCTCCCTTCGCCTTGATGCGCTTCATCACCCCCTGGATGCTGCTCTGGCGGAAGTTGTCACTGTTCGACTTCATGGTCAGCCGGTACACCCCGATGATGCACTGCTTTTCCGCTTCCGGACTGAAATCCCCGCGGTTATAATAGTCATAATACCCCGCTTTCTTCAGCACCTGGTCGGCAATGAAATCCTTGCGCGTGCGGTTGCTCTCCACGATAGCCTGAATCAGGTTCTCCGGCACATCCTGGTAGTTGGCCAGCAGCTGCTTCGTATCCTTAGGCAGACAGTAGCCCCCGTAACCGAACGAAGGATTGTTATAATGCGTACCGATGCGCGGATCCAGACAGATGCCCTGAATGATAGCCTGCGTATCCAGTCCCTTTACCTCCGCATACGTATCCAGCTCGTTGAAATAACTCACACGCAGCGCCAGGTACGTATTGGCAAACAGCTTCACAGCCTCCGCCTCCTTCAGTCCCATGAACAGCGTATCCACGTCCGGCTTCAGTGCCCCTTCCTGCAGCAGTGCCGCAAACTCCTGCGCCTTCTCCTTCAGGTGCTCACCGGCAATGGCCTGAATGGCCGCATTCTCCTCGTCGCGCCCCTTTATCAGCTTCGGGTAGCCCACGATGATACGGCTGGGGTAGAGGTTGTCGTACAGCGCCTTGCTTTCCCGCAGAAACTCCGGCGAGAACAGCAGGCTGAACTTTTTACCCGCAAGGGCAGGGGTAGAGTGAAACTTCTCCGCGTACTTCACATACAGGCTGCGGCAGTACCCCACCGGGATGGTACTCTTAATCACCATCACCGCGTCCGGATTCACCTCCAATACCAGGTCGATTACCTCTTCCACGTGCGACGTGTCGAAATAATTCTTCACCGAATCATAGTTCGTGGGAGCCGCAATCACCACAAAATCCGCGTTCCGGTAAGCCGATGCCCCGTCCAGTGTAGCCGTCAGGTTCAGTTCCTTTTCTGCCAAGTACTTTTCGATGTATTCGTCCTGAATCGGACTGATGCGGCGGTTGATTTTCTCCACCTTCTCCGGAATCACGTCTACGGCAGTTACCCGGTGATGTTGTGCTAATAGTGTAGCGATAGATAAGCCCACGTAGCCCGTTCCGGCTACTGCGATATTTAGTTGTTTCATCTTCTAGTCGTTTTGGTTTTATATAAACTTGTTACTATTCCTTCCTACAAAGAAAGTGAAAAAATCTGGAGAAAAAGCGTGCCGGGCTAAAAATAATTTGCCGGTTTATAGCTTCCTGTAGCGCACGGCAAACCCTAAGATTTCCGCAAAGCAAATCAGAGGGACGACGAAGCCCGCCGCCATTGATACATGGTCGGCAATGAATCCCATCAGTATCGGTGCAATGGCTCCACCCACAATCGACATAATCAGGTAAGAAGAAGCCTGCTTGGTCCTCGCACCAGCCTGACGCAAAGACAGCGAGAAGATGGTGGGAAACATAATCGATTCACATAAAAAGCACAGTAGCAGGAAATACCATCCCACTTCACCCGGCAGCAGCATTACCCCCGCCATGCACACCACAGCTCCCGCCGCACAAGCCGCCAGCACCTTTTCTCCTTTTACGAAGCGCATCAGCCAGCTTCCGCCCATGCGTCCGGCCATGAATAGTCCCATTCCTCCGAACGAGAGCCACACCGAAGCCTTGTGAGCCGAAACCCCCGCATTCTCCGTGGCATAATTAATGAAGAAACTGTTGATGCCCGTCTGTGCCGCCACGTACAGAAAGAGCGACAGTAGTCCGGCCATGAACGAAGTCGTCTTCCACAGCGATTTCCCGCTGTTTCCCTCCTGAGCCTCTGCTTCCCGGCTGATTTCCGGCAGCTTCACCCGCGAGAAGACCACTGCAATGAGCAGCACCACCGTGCCCAATACCGCATACGGCGTCGTCACGTCACCCCCTCCGGCAAAGAGGAAAAATCCTCCCGCCAACGGTCCGCAAATCCATCCCAGCCCGTTGAACGACTGCGCCAGGTTGATGCGCCTTTCGCTGCCCTCCGGTTCACCAAGCACCGTCACATACGGGTTCGAAGCCGTCTCCAGACACGTCAGTCCGCAGCCGATGACGAACAGCGCCAACAGGAAAAACTCGAACGACTGTATCCGCCCGCCCGGAATAAAAAGCAGAGCTCCGATGCCATACAGCACCAGTCCCGTCAGCACCCCCGTGCGGTAGCCAAAGCGCCTGATAATCCGTCCCGCCGGCAGAGCCATCACAAAATAACCTCCGTACACCACCGCCTGAATCAGTGCCGAGCGTGTGCGTGTAATCTCCATTGTATCCTGAAAATGCTTGTTCAGCACGTCCAGAATGCTATGTGCCACTCCCCACAGAAAGAAGAGCGACGTAATCAAAATAAAAGGAACCAGGAAATTCCGTCCGTCCCTGGTTCGTACCAATCCAATTTTCTCCATGTCAGTTCAAAAACGGTAAAAGCGAAGATTGCCTTCGTTTTTACCGTTTTATTTTTTATAGACTTTTGATAGTACCCAGTCCGTCATTTATGATAATAGAATATTTATTTTACACTCACACCCTTAATCAATTTAATAACGGGTTACAGCTTTTCTATCTCTTCAGCAGAAAGATGGGTATATTTGGCAATTGTCTCTAGGGGCAGACCGTCCGTTTTCATGCTGCGCGCCATATCCAGCCGGCTTTTCTCTACACCTTCCCTTATGCCTTCCGCACGTCCTTCTGCGCGTCCTTCCGCACGACCTTCCGCACGTCCTTCTGCGCGTTCCGTCATTATGTTATCTCGTAGAATCACGATGTTGTCCAGATGTTTGTAATACGCTTTCAGTTCCTCCCGGCTCATGCGGTCCAGCTTCAGCTGCTCCTTCACCTTGTCCAGTCCTGGTGCCGTGGCATGTTCCGGCACGTTTCCCGTGTTCAGATAATAAATCCACTCCTCCAGGGGTGTCTTGGCCACCCGGTTGAAGTCGTTCACCTTCAGAATGTAATATTCCGGATAGAGCTGGCTCACCTTGTCCACCTTGAACGTCTGTTTTTGGAAGGGGCTCAGTTCCAGGATGTCTCCGTTATGTATACCCACAAATTCCGTCTTCCCGTGATACACGAAATCCTTCCCATGTCCTAATGAGAAATACACGATGTTCACACTGTACACCTTCCGCACCTTCTCGTATCCCTCACCGCGGTTAATGTATTCCGTCACCAGTTTGGATGTGCCGAACAGCATGCGCTGGAAATACGCATATTCATTGTTGTTCTGCACTTCGATGAGCACCAGTTCTCCCTTCGAATTCTCCGCCAGCATGTCCACGCGGTTGTACTTGTCAAACTCATCCTCCTGGTTGCTTTCGCTTTCCAGCAGCTTGTGGATAGTCACTTTCTCCTCCAGCAGGGTGGTGAGTAGTCCTTCCAGCACCGCGTAATTAGCCTTGTTGCGCAGCAGGCGCTTCATGGCCCAGTCAAACCGAATATAACTTTCCATAGGGTAATTTCTTTTTGGGTGTTTCTTTCCCACAAAGAAAGCAAATAATTTACAGAAAAACAATGGATGCCCCTGTTTGTTTCTTTCCGTGCTATTTCCAGCAGTGTTTCTACCGATTCCACTATGTGCGGTTCTATTTCAGTTGCTGGCGTCTTGTTTATTCTTGTGTACGTCTTCGAATCCGATTCGAGTCATGAACTCGAGGGCGCTTTCCGCCAGTTTTTGCTGCGATTCGCAGGCAGCCTGTAAGGGAGCCCCAATCAGATCTCTCATAGGTAACCCTTTAAATTCCTCTGTTGAGTTTTCAGTTTCAGCCTTATTATCAGATATTGTCATATAATTTTTGAGGGTTGAAGGTTTGTCTATAGTTTGTCTATTTCTTTGGCTGGAAGTCCGGTAGCCTGTGCAATTTGTGCGGTAGTCAGTCCTAATGATTTCAGGTTGCGTGCAATGGCAGCTTTTTCTTCCGCACGTCCTTTCTCTCTTCCTTCCGCACGTCCTTTCTCCAATCCTTCCGCCCGTCCTTTCTCCAATCCTTCCGCACGCCCTTCTTCCAGTCCTTTCTCTCTTCCTTCTTCCAGTCCTTTGTTGATGGCCGTACGGATGGTATTTTGCCAGTCGCGGTACACTTTGAGACTCTCTTCGTACGCTTCGTATTCCGTTTTGGTGAATTTGGCTATTTCTGCCGCTTCAAACAGCTTGGTAAATACCCTTTCCTGCAGCGCTTGCGGACGTTCCAGCAGGCGTGAAAGGTTGCGTAGAACGAAGAGCCATTTCTCGAACATCCCGTCCAGTTCCTCTTCAGTCTTGTTGAATTTAGGCATTTCCAGGTAGATGAAGGTCAGTTTGTCGTAGAACACCTCTTTGGTGCGCTGGTCCGTCAGCTGTACCTCGTGATGGAAATAAGAATCGTTTTCGTCGTCGATGTTGAAGTTCAGGATGCCGATCACGTAAACAGCCTTCAGCGAGTAGTCCCAATCCCCCCTTTCCGCCTGTTCTCTGATAGGGAAGGTAGCATAATACAGACTCCGGTCCTTGAAAAACTGCTGTTCAGCCTTCTGCATCTCTACCAGAATCTTTTCTCCCTTTTCATTCTCACAATACACATCGAACACGGCCTTCCTGTCCAGTTCCCTTCCACCCAGGTGCTCGGTATTCAGGTAAGTCAGGTCTTTCACCACTTCCTTCCCGTTGAAAAGAGAGTTGATGAAGCTAATCAGCAGTTCCTTGTTCATTTCAGTCCCGAACAGCTTCTTGAATCCGAAGTCGGTGTACGGGTTTACATATCTGGCTCGTTGATAGTCATTTTTCATGGCCGTAATCTTTAATAGTATATCCTGACAACTATAAGGTTTCCAGACGTTCCATTCCTGCGGGAGTTAGATAATAGTACTGGTAAGAATCTATCTCCTTGGAATTTGCGATTATTCGTTCTAAAGTTTGTTTTATTTTTTGCAGCAGGTGCACGACATGTTCTTTTTTATACATAGATTCCCTCCTCCTGAATATCATGTTTCAGCAGGGCATCCATGTCCTGACGAAAGCGAACCACGTCAACATCGCATCCGAACAGTTGCCGTAACTCTTCCTTAATGTGTACCAGACTGAAGATGCTGGGAACTTCCAGATCCACACAGACATCCACGTCACTATCTTCGGTCTGTTCGCCACGGGCTACGGAACCAAATATGCAGATGCGGGAGATACCATAAAAAAGTCCACGCTTCTGCTTATATTCGCTCAATAGTTTCAGATATTCTTGTTTCGTTTTCATAATAAAAATCTTCCTTTGATAAAAATAGAGTTTTTTCTTTAGAAAACCAAATTCTTTTCTGTTTTTAATGTGCAGATTTCACTCTCAGTTACCGTCCTTTGTACATCGAGTCATAATACTTCTGATAGTCACCGCTCGTCACGTTGTCCATCCATTCCTGGTTGTCCAGATACCAGCGCACCGTCTTTTCTATGCCCTCTTCAAACTGCAGGGACTTACAACGTTTTTGCGAAATCCTTCAAATTAATTATGGCAACTGCTGGAAAAGATATATTTTTAAGTTCATTGAAATGGTGATCTTCTGTCACTATGTATTCAGCATTGGCTGCTATTGCACAGTCCACGAACTTATTGTCATCCTGGTCTGCTGTAATTAAATGAAAGCGGTAGTGAGGGAAATTGCAATAATCAGTGAGTTTGTATCCAATACAATGTTTCTCATATTCATTTATAGGGAGTACGTTCATGCAGCTGGTAGAAATTTTCGACTTTCTCCTCATTTAATTCTCCACTTTCCCACAAGCGGTCAATTTCCTTTTGGGCTTGCTTGGCGAAATAATCAGAAATAGCCTTTTTCAGTTCTGCCAAAGCTTCAGGACTATCCACAAACGACATCATGTCGAGTACTTGCAATTGAGCCGGATTAAAAACTGTCACATTCATACATTTGGATTTAGTTCTAATGCAAAAGAACAAATTTTTTTCTTCATTTCCTAATGAATAGGCTTTTTCTTCCGCTTCTAACAAAAAAGGTAAAAATGAGCGGTTTCCCTTTCGTTTTTACCTTTTTGCTATTCTCTTTTAAACTCTCAGTTACCGTCCCTTGTACATACTCTCATAATACTTCTGATAGTCACCGCTCGTCACGTTGTCCATCCATTCCTGGTTGTCCAGATACCAGCGCACCGTCTTCTCTATGCCCTCTTCAAACTGCAGGCTCGGTTCCCAGCCCAGTTCCTTCTGCAGCTTCGTAGAGTCGATGGCATAACGCATGTCGTGGCCCAGACGGTCGGTCACGTAGGTAATCAGATCCATGTCTTCACCCTCCTTGCGACCCAGCAGACGGTCCACCGTGTTAATCACCACCTTGATGATGTCAATGTTCTTCCACTCATTGAAACCGCCTATGTTATACGTCTCCGCCGTCTTGCCGTTATGGAAAATCACGTCGATGGCCCGCGCATGGTCCTCCACATACAGCCAGTCGCGCACGTTTTCCCCCTTGCCATACACCGGCAGCGGCTTGCGGTGACGAATGTTGTTAATGAACAGCGGAATCAGCTTTTCCGGAAACTGGTACGGCCCGTAGTTGTTCGAACAGTTCGTCACGATGGTCGGCATGCCGTACGTGTCGTGAAACGTCCGCACAAAGTGGTCGCTGCTCGCCTTGCTGGCAGAGTAGGGGCTGTGCGGGTTGTACTTCGTATCCTCGTAGAAGAAATCCTTCCCGTACGCCAGGTGATGTTCCGACGACGAAGCCGTGGTAGTGAACGGCGGCTCGATACCCTCCGGATGCGTCATTTCCAGTGCTCCGTACACCTCATCGGTAGAGATATGATAGAAACGCTTGCCCTCATACTTCTCCGGCAGACCTTCCCAGTACACCTTGGCCGCCTGCAGCAGCGACAGCGTACCCATCACGTTGGTGCGTGCAAAGGTAAACGGATCCTTGATGCTGCGGTCCACGTGACTCTCCGCCGCCAGGTGAATGATGCCGTCCACGTGATACAGCTCCATCAGCTCCTGCATCTTCTCATAGTCGCAGATGTCCGCCTTTACGAACACATAATTCGGCTGGTTCTCAATGTCCTTCAGGTTCGCCAGGTTCCCCGCATACGTCAGCTTGTCCAGGTTGATGATACGGTACTCCGGATACTTGTTCACGAACAGGCGCACCACGTGGCTGCCAATAAATCCGGCACCGCCGGTAATCAGTATGTTACGTTTGAATGTAGGCATTTTTCTTCTACTTTTCAACTATTAACTGTATGTTAGTCTCTTCTGAAAATATCTCGAGTATATACTTTGTTTTTCACATCATCCAAACAAGTATCGTAGCGATTGGCAATGATGGCATTACTCTGTTTCTTAAATTCCTCTAAGTTGTTTACCACTTTTGAACCGAAGAATGTAGTACCATTTTCCAATGTTGGTTCATAGATGATTACCGTAGCGCCTTTTGCTTTGATACGTTTCATTACACCCTGAATTGAACTCTGACGGAAATTGTCACTGTTCGATTTCATGGTCAGGCGGTACACACCAATCACACATTGCTTTTCAGCTTCTGGGCTGAAGTCTCCGCGATTGTAATAATCATAATATCCGGCTTTCTTCAGCACCTGGTCAGCGATGAAATCTTTACGTGTACGGTTACTTTCTACAATTGCCTGAATCAAGTTTTCCGGTACATCCTGATAGTTGGCTAAAAGCTGTTTGGTATCTTTCGGCAGACAGTAACCACCATATCCGAATGAAGGATTATTGTAATGTGTACCTATACGTGGGTCCAGGCAGATACCCTGGATGATAGCTTGTGTGTCCAATCCTTTTACTTCTGCATACGTATCCAGTTCATTGAAGTAGCTCACGCGTAAAGCCAGATAAGTATTGGCAAACAGTTTTACAGCTTCTGCTTCTTTTAGGCCCATGAACAGTGTATCTATATTATCCTTGATGGCCCCTTCCTGTAGCAAAGCTGCAAATTCTTTTGCTTTTTCCTCCAGATGTTCTCCAGCAATAGCCTTGATAGCTTCATTTTCTTCATCACGTCCGTTAATGAATTTCGGGAAACCTACGATGATACGGCTGGGATAGAGGTTGTCATACAACGCTTTGCTTTCCCGCAGAAACTCTGGCGAGAACAGCAGGTTAAACTTCTTTCCAGCCAGTGCAGGAGTGTTGCGGAACTTTTCTGCATATTTCACGTATAAGCTGCGGCAGTAACCTACCGGAATGGTACTCTTGATTACCATTACGGCATCCGGATTTACCTCCAGTACCAGGTCTATTACTTCTTCTACATGGCTCGTGTCGAAATAATTCTTTATTGGGTCATAGTTTGTAGGAGCTGCGATGACTACAAAATCAGCATTCTTATAAGTAGAAGCTCCATCCAATGAAGCTATTAGGTTCAGTTCCTTTTCTTTTAAATACTTTTCGATGTATTCATCTTGTATCGGACTGATGCGATTATTAATTTTTTCAACCTTTTCGGGGATTACATCTACAGCAGTCACCTGATGGTGTTGTGCCAATAGGGTAGCGATGGACAGTCCTACATAGCCTGTTCCTGCTACGGCAATTTGAAGGTTTTTAGAATCTTTCATAGTTCGTTATTTTTTAAATAGTAGGATGCATACCATTCAGCAAAGGCTCTTAATCCATCTCTTAGAGACGTAGATGGTTTAAATCCAAAATCTTCTTCCAGTGGTGTTGTGTCAGCATAGGTTACAGGAACATCTCCTGGTTGCATTGGTACGAGTTCTTTATGGGCATCAAAATCATAATCCTCAGGTAGTACTTTTGCACGAATCAGTTCTTCTTGCAGAATTGTTACAAAATCCAGTAGATTTTCTGGTTGATTGTTACCAATGTTGTATACTTTGTAAGGAGGAATAGGTAATCCGTCTTCTCCGTTTTGTTTCTCTGGTGCGTGTTGCATTACTCTGATAACTCCTTCCACGATATCATCAATGTAAGTAAAGTCACGTTTACAGTTACCATAATTGAATATCTGTATAGTTTTACCTTCTCGTAATTTGTTGGTAAATCCAAAGTAAGCCATATCTGGTCTTCCTGCTGGTCCATATACAGTGAAGAATCGTAATCCTGTAGACGGAATATTATATAGTTTTGAATATGCATGTGCCATCAGTTCATTACTTTTTTTTGTAGCAGCGTATAAACTTACTGGGTTATCTACTTTGTCATCTGTGCTATATGGAACTTTCTTGTTGCTTCCGTATACACTTGACGAAGATGCATATACTAAATGTTCTACTTGCGGATTTGAATGTCTGCATGCTTCCAGAATATTGTAGAAACCAATCAGATTACTTTCTACGTATGCATCAGGATTAGTAATACTGTAGCGTACACCTGCTTGTGCGGCTAAGTTAACTATGATGTTAGGTTGATATTTTTGGAAAATTCCTTCTATCAATCCTTTATCTGCAATATTTCCTTTGATAAAAATGAAATTATTATATTGTTTTAATTTCTCTAGTCTTTCTTCTTTTAGGGAAGTGTCGTAGTAGTTAGTAATAGAGTCAATACCGATGACTCGTATCCCATTTTCCTTTTTTAAAAGATTTATTGCTAAATTACTTCCTATAAATCCAGCAATACCGGTTATAAAAATTGTTTTATTCCCTAATTCAACATTAATCTGTAGCATAATTCAACTTTTATGTGTTTTTTGAATAAGTAATTTTTTGCAAAGATTTTATTGTTTAAACTGTTCTATGAGTTTTAGAGAGTTGATATATTTATTGTTTTTTTATTCTTACTTTACTTTTGGGTTGCATCATAGAATTTTTTATGGAAATATCTTGATAGGTTTTATTTATATGTCATTTATCTGAAAAAGGATTTTTATATATACCTAATAGTTGTTTTGCAAAATAATAGAAAAATTTCATGTCATCTACAAAATAACGTTTGAATAATCGTTTAGGTTCTTTTATGAATCGATATAACCATTCTAATGCTAATTTTTGAAATATAATTGGAGCACGTTTTATATTTCCCGCTTCAAAATCAATTGTTGCACCTAATGCCATCCAAATATCTACTTCTGGTATTTTGTCTTTATGTGCAAATATCCATTTTTCTTGTTTGGGGCAACCAACTCCAACTAATACTGCATTGGCTTTGCTATTACGTATCATCTTGCAAATGTGTTCGTTTTCTTCCGGTTTATTTTCAAATCCATAAGAAGGGGAATAGGCACCAACTATTATTTCGCGTCCTATTTTACGATTTATATTTTCTTTTGCTTTTTCTGCTATCCCATCCATTGCTCCTAGTAAAAATATTTTGAAATTCTCATCATCTCGATGATATTCATACAAATGGGTAAAAAAAGAACTTCCAGGAATTGGTTCTACTAAAGATTTTTTTAATAGCTTTGAGCACAAATACAGAATCTTAGAATCACATATTATCCAATCAGCTTTCTGATAACATTTATAAAGTGCTTTATCCTTCTGAAGTTTTATAAGATGGTCAAGGTTAGGTGTAATCAAAACTCCTTTGTGTAATCGCTGTAGTAACTCTTCTTCCGTAATAAGGAGTATATTAACGTTTAAAATTTTTATATTTTCCATAAATAATAAATATTTAGGATTCTTGAGTTCAACTTATAAATGCAACTTTTTGGGTGCG
>ULXT01022896.1_pt1 | contig 39691 bp, 20 predicted proteins | sample 1961571 | NCBI WGS metagenome assembly ULXT01 (sample SAMEA4835846, study PRJEB28245) | human gut metagenome | biome: gut microbiome; material: fecal sample | place: Denmark | collected 2008
TTCATCCGTTTGTTTCCGGAACTCTGGATATGGTCTTGCGCTATAAGAAGGAACGAGGCTTGTATTATGTGGAGGAAATGGAACTGAATGGCATCAAATGCTCTCATATATTGATAGATACGGGGTATGACCGAAGTGACTTTTTGTTGCCAAAGCAGGATATAGAACAAATGTCTGACGCTTGCTTTTTGAAGAAATATATTTGTTATGGCTTTGCTGATACGGGGAATGAGATAAGCATTTATGAAGTGGCTCAAGGGGAAGTAAATAAAATGCAGTTTAAAAACGTGACGTTGGCAACATTGGCATCTCAAAGCACAATGGGGCTTTCGTTTTTCAAACGCTTCTCGCAAGTCGTATTGGATACTCGCCAGCAGGAGATAAAGTGTTATTGTTTGAAAGAGTAACAAGGAAAATAGATAGTAATTGTAGCTGGTTTGAAGTAAATCGTTATCTTTGCGATTGTGATTAAGAAGAAAGAAACATAAAACAGGAAGGAAAGCAATAAAATGAAAGAAAGCATTACAGACCGCTATATCGGCATCGGAACAGGTGTTGGGGTAGTTCTTGGTTTTATATTGAAAATGGTGTTAGACTCTTCAGCCGGACTTGTTATCGGTATTGGTTTGGGCGTGTTTGGCGGAAGTATGGCGGGCCTGATCAAACAGATGAGTCGGAAAAGCAATATGGATAAGAAGAAATTAGCATTCTATTTCTGGTGCGGATGTGCAATAGGAGTTGTGGCAGGCATCGTGGGCATAGCATTTTATTTGATTGAAAATGGATAACACTTTTCCTATACCTATATTATATAAGGAGAAAGCCGGCAATCCGTATCAGCATGAAGTGATGAATCTGTTGGCTTTCATCAAGGCGTTTCATCCGCTTCCGTTGGTAGATGAGGTGGCTTTTGTACGTTTCGAGAAGTATGCCGAATCTTTATGCGATAAGTTGGACGAGCGGATGGAACGTCCGGCGTTTCAGGTAGAACTGAACCGTTGGCTGGCTTTGCTTCAAGATGCGCATACATTTGTGATGCTTGACGATACATCGCTTTATCCTTTCACGTTACGTTATTATGAGGGGAGTTTTTATTTTCGAAGTCTTCCGGATTCGGTTCCGGATTGTACAGGGAAGGAACTTATAGCTATTAATGCGTGTCCGATTGCTTCATTGATACAAAAATTAAAGGTTTATGTTCCTTCGGAGAATCAGATAAAGGCTTGTATTACGGGAAGCTTTTTTATGAACAATAAAGCGTTTCTGAACGCTTTGGGGATAGATACGGACAGGGGTGTCCGCTTTATGTTTGCGGATGGAAGTGAAGTGTGTTTGCCTTCGTCCTTAAATGAAGGTGTATCAGGCTTGTATCAGGTGAAGCAGGTTCCGCATCCGGTTACGGCAAGGAGAAACGAGCCTTTTCATTATCAGATAATCGGCGATACGTGTTATTTTCAGTTCAATGCGATGATAGACCGGTTTACTTATTGGCAAGGATGCCGTTTGATGCAGGTCTCTCCAGATAAAGCCGTGGAGGATAGTCTTCCGTTGTTTGCGGATTTCCTGGATGAAATGGCACGTGCAATGGCGGTGCATAACGTGAATCGGCTGGTGATAGACATGCGTTATAATGGAGGAGGGAATAGTGTATTGGGCGATGTGTTGCTTGAATTTCTGGGTGTCTCCCTTCGGGATATTTGTCCGTTTCATTCCTACATCCGTGTGTCTGATTTCTTGCAAACGTGTTATCCTACGCTTTTTATCCGTGACAAGTATGAATCAATGAAAGGGGAGTTGGCGGAACAACATCAAGTAATGAATGATTTTACCGGTGATATGCCGAAGCCTTCCAGTCGTTTTCATGGAGAAGTGGCGTTTATTCAAGGGCAGAATACCTTCAGCAGTGCCAATTATCTGTTGACGCTCATCAAAGACAATGCGCTTTTCCCGATTATCGGGACTCCTACATCCCAAAAGCCGACCTGTTTCGGTGATGTGCTTTGCGTAGAACTTCCTTATACCCAAACCCAAGCTTACATCAGCCATTCGTATTTTGTACGGCCCGATGAACGGAATCAGGATACGAGTTTATTGCCCGATTCTCTTGTACGAACTTCATTGAAGGATTGGTTGAACGGGAAAGATGCATGCTGGGATTAAATTTATAATGTAATGGAACGCGGAGACACGGAGCGAAATAGGGAATGAAAAATGATGTTCTCTGTGTCTCCGTGTCTCTGTGTTCATTCTTTTTATTCTCCGATTTCCTTCAGCAATTCATCTACGGCTGCTTTCAATTGCGTATCTTCTCCTTTCACAATCGTTTCGGGAGCGTTCAGCACATAGATGTCGGGGTCAAGCTGGGTGTTTTCCAGATAACTTCCGTCGGGGAGGCGATAGCCTACCACCGGAATGCCGAATACGAGGGTCGGGTCTTGCGTGGTTACCCAGTTTACGCTGGTCATGGTTCCGGGAACGGGCGCACCTACCAGTTTGCCCAGTCCGCGATGCTTGTATACCCACGGGGTGCCGTGTGCGTTCGAGTAGTTCGCTTCACATTGCACCATGATGGAAGGCTTGTTCCAGCGCCGGCTAGGCATATCGCAGGTCTCACGTCCGCGGATGACTTGGGTGAAGTATTTCTTTCCGCTGAACAATACTTCGATGTCCTCGTGCAAACGTCCGCCTCCATTGAAGCGGGTGTCTATCACGATGCCTTCGCATTGGTTGTACTTGCCCAAGATGTCCGAGTAAACCGAACGGAAACTGGGGTCGCCCATCGAACGGATATGCACATAGCCCAAACGTCCTTTCGACCAGCGTCTTACGTCTTCCGCACGTTGTTTCACCCAGCGTGTATAGAGCAGGTCGCTCATCGTGCTTTCACTTATGGGTTTTACTACTTCTTCCCAACGTTGGTTGGTTTCCGGGTCGTAAAGTGATACCAAAGTCTTCTTGCCTGCCTGCCCATTTAATAAAGGAGTATAGTCTTTCTCGGCTTCGAGGGTCTGGCCGTTGATTTTCTCGATAATCACACCGGCTTTGGCACGGGTGCTCTTGCGGTCGAAAGGTCCTTTCTCGATGATTTCGGCGATGCGCAATCCGTTGCCCGTATACTCCCAGTCGTACAATAACCCCAGCTGGGCAGTGCTTTCGGTGTCCAGTTCGGGATAGAAGCGTCCGCCGGTATGAGATACGTTCAGTTCGCCCAGCCATTCGCTCAGCATTTCGGCGAAATCATAATTGTTATTGATATGAGGCAGGAACTTGCGGTAGGTCTCCGTCAAGGCATCCCAGTCCACGCCGTGCATGTTCACGTTGTAGAAGCGTGCCTTTTCCTCGCGGTAGATGTTGTCGAAGATGTATTCGCGTTCTTCGTAGGGGTTCATCTTCACTTCGGCACGGTAGGTAATCGGTTCCAGTTTTTCCGATTTCCCGTCCATCTTCTGCATGGTTCCTCCTCCCAGTACGAAGAAATTCCCTTCGCGGTCGGTTTCCATGTTTGCCCAGCGCGCGTCCATTTTGTGCAGGAGCTTGGTCTCATGCTTGCGCAAGTCCATTTTCCACATGTCGAATCCGCCTTCGAACGCGGCTAAATAGTACAGGGTTTCCCCGTCTTTCGAGATAGCGGCTGAGGACAAGCGCGATGAGTTGGGCGTGAGGCGCACGATGCGGTCTTCTATGCCGTCCGGTTCAACCGTGATTAATTTCACGCTATCTGTTTTTGCATCCGCTTTTTTATCCTTTTTCTTGTCTTTCGAAGCGGTTTCACCCGCTTTTTCCTGCTCTTCCTCCAGTTCCTTTTGCAATTCGTAATCCTCTTTGCTCAGGCGGAACTTGTCGTATGCGTCCTGGTTCAGGAAGACCATCATCACATCGTCCAGCGAGCCCCACGAGGCATGATTGCGCATACCATACCGTTCGGTAGTGAAGAGCAGGGCGTTTCCGTCCATGGTCCAGCGGGGCATGCCGCTCGTATAACCGCTGTTGGTCAGGTTGATAATCGGGCTTTTCCCGTCGGCGCAAACCAGTCCGATGTCCGAATAAGGCTCGTGCTTGTGGGCGATGAATTCCAGTGCGAACCATTTCCCGTCGGGCGACCACTGATAGTCAAAGCCTCCCGAAAGCGAGTACCACGTAGACCCGTCGGTCACCTGGCGCACCTTCTTGCTCTTCAGGTTCAGCACCATGAGGCGGGTACGCCCTTCGATGAAGGCGATTTCTTTCCCGTCGGGAGAGAACTTCGGATAGCTCCGCTCTACGGTTTTCGAGGGAAGCAGGGCTTCTTCTTCTATCAGCGTGGCATTGGGGAAATTCTTTTCTTCCTCGCGTGAGATTTTTGCAGTGTAAAGTCCGCTTATGCCATCGCGCTCGCTGGCATAGACCAAGGTGCGGTTGTCCGCGCCGAACGAAACGCCTTCTTCGGCTTCGGGCGTATGGGTGATTTGCTTGGTGGTGCCGTATTCTACGGATGTCACGAACACTTCACCTCGCACCACGAACGCCACCTGTTTGCCGTCGGGCGATACCGTAGCTTCCGAAGCGCCCCGCGTAAACGTATAGCTTACAGGAATATTTTCTTCGTCTGAGGTCAGCGAGACGGGTACCTTCTTCGCTTGTCCCGCTTGCAGGGATTGGGTGTACAGTTCTCCGTCATAAGTATAGCAGAGCGTGCCGTTCCGGCTTACCGAGAGGAAACGCACCGGATTGCCTTTGAACGAGGTGACCGCTTGCACGTCCTGGGGCCGGTCGAGCGGGAAGCGGTAGACGTTGAACGATCCTCCGTCGCGCTCGCTCAGGAAATACACTTGCGTCCCGTCGGGGCTTAATACCGGATTACGGTCTTCTCCGGCACGGTTGGTCAGGTTGGTGTGTTTCCCCGCCGCTACGTCATACATCCATACGTCACGGGTAATGGACGAGGTATGGTGCTTGCGCCATTCGCTTTCTACACCTTTCTGGTCTTGATAGAGGAAAAACTTGCCCGAAGGCTCATAGCAGACCATCTCCGCCGGCGTGCCGATGATTTGGGCGGTGCGGCCTCCTTCGGCGGGCACCTGATACAGCTCTGTCATGGCGCTTTTAGGGAAGAGGGCACTGCCCGCAGGGTCTTGAATCGATGCCGAGAACACCACTTGTTTCCCGTCCGGAGTAAAGGCGGAAGGGATTTCCGAAGCCGAGTTGAAGGTCAGCCTCCGGGCTTCCCCGCCCTGGGAAGGCATGATAAACACGTCCATATTGCCGAACCGGTCGCTGGCGAAAGCGATTTGCTTCCCGTCGGGAGACCATACGGGGGTTGATTCATACGAGGGCTGGGTGGTCAGCCGCACGGCTTCGCCTCCCGAAGCCTTCACTTTATAGATGTCGCCTTTATAGCAAAAGGCGATTTCGTTTCCGTCCGGAGAAATGACGGCATCACGCATCCAAAGCGGAGTTACCGCCGAAAGGGACGCGCAACTTGCTCCTAACAGGAGTCCTAATGCTAATTTTTTCATAAACTTCTCTTTTTTTATGTGACAAAGATACAGAATATTGGGCAGGAACAAAAAAAAGTGCAAAATAATTTGGAAGATATTGCAAAAAACACTTATCTTTGCACCGCTTCTTGAGAGAGGCACACGAAGTTTGGACTATGGTGTAATGGCAGCACAACAGGTTTTGGTTCTGTTTGTCTTGGTTCGAATCCAGGTAGTCCAACGCAAATCACAGTCATTTAAGGTAAAACCCCGTAAAAACGTCGTTTTTGCGGGGTTTTCCTTTTTCCGGAGTTGCATGTCCCGGAAAAGGTGCCTGCCTTCTTCCGCCTGCGCATATACGTGCATCCGTTCATGCAGGTGCTTGCGCCGGGCGTTGCAGATACTTGCGTCACGGAAGGCAGATATTTGGGAAATTTTCGTACCTTTGCAGGTACGGACAACACTAATAAAAGAAAGGACAACACAGTGGCTAAAGATAACGACGTGGTATTGACCCCCATGATGAAACAGTATTTCGACCTGAAGGCGAAGCATCCCGACGCGCTGATGCTTTTCCGGTGCGGCGACTTTTACGAAACCTATTCCGAAGATGCCGTGACCGCTTCGCAAATACTGGGAATAACCTTGACCAGGCGTGCCAACGGGCAGGCGAAGACGGTGGAAATGGCAGGATTTCCGCACCATGCCCTTGATACGTATTTGCCCAAGCTGATACGTGCCGGAAGGCGTGTGGCTATCTGCGACCAGCTGGAAGACCCGAAAACCACGAAGAAGCTGGTGAAGCGGGGCATTACCGAGCTGGTGACGCCGGGCGTTGCCATCAGCGACAATGTGTTGTCGTATAAGGAGAACAATTTCCTTGCCGCCATCCATTTCGGGAAAACCGCGTGCGGCATCGCTTTTCTGGACATCTCTACCGGCGAGTTCCTGACCGCCGAGGGGCCTTTTGACTACATCGACAAGCTTCTGAATAATTTCGCTCCCAAGGAAGTGTTGTTCGAGCGGGGCAAGAAACCCATGTTCGAAGGCAATTTCGGAAGCAAGTTTTTCACCTTCGAGCTGGATGACTGGGTGTTTACCGAAGCTTCGGCACGCGAGAAGCTCTTGAAGCATTTCGAGACCAAGAACCTGAAAGGCTTCGGCGTAGAGCATCTGAAGAACGGCATCATCGCGGCAGGGGCTATCCTGCAATACCTCGACATGACCCAGCATTATCAGATAGGGCATATCACTTCGCTGGCACGCATCGAGGAGGAACGCTACGTGCGGCTGGACAAGTTTACGGTGCACAGCCTGGAGCTGATAGGCAGCATGAACGAGGGAGGCACCAGCCTGCTGGACGTGATAGACCATACCATCAGCCCCATGGGTGCCCGCCTGCTGAAACGCTGGATGGTGTTTCCCCTGAAGGAAGTAAAACCGATTAACGCCCGGCTGGACGTGGTGGAGTATTTCTTCCGTGAGCCCGACTTCAAGGACTTTATCGAAGAGAAGCTGCACCGTATAGGCGACTTGGAACGCATCGTATCAAAAGCCGCGGTGGGACGTATCTCCCCTCGTGAGGTGGTACAGCTGAAAGTGGCGCTCCAAGCCATCGAACCCATCAAGAATGCCTGCCTGAACGCGGACAACGAGAGCCTCCGGCGCATCGGGGAGCAGTTGAACCTTTGCGTCTCGATTCGGGATAAAATAGCGAAGGAGATAGTGAACGACCCGCCTCTGCTGGTGAACAAGGGCGGAGTGATAGCCTACGGAGTGAATGCCGAGCTGGATGAGCTGCGCCGCATTTCCTATTCGGGAAAGGATTACCTGCTTCAAATCCAGCAACGCGAAATCGAGCAGACCGGCATCCCCAGCCTGAAGATTGCCTATAACAATGTGTTTGGCTATTACATCGAAGTGCGGAACGCACACAAGGAGAAAGTGCCTGCCGAGTGGATACGCAAGCAAACGCTGGTGAATGCCGAGCGGTATATCACGCAGGAACTGAAGGAATACGAAGAGAAGATATTGGGGGCAGAGGATAAAATCCTGATACTGGAAACCCGGCTTTATAATGAATTGGTGGCAGACCTTGCCGAGTTTATTCCGGCTATCCAAATCAATGCCACGCAAATCGCACGTCTGGATTGCCTGCTCTCCTTTGCCGATGTGGCGCGCGAGAACAAGTATATCCGTCCGGTGATAGCCGACGATGATGTGCTCGACATCAAGCAAGGACGCCATCCGGTCATCGAGAAGCAATTGCCCGTGGGCGAGAAATACATTGCCAACGATGTCTATCTCGATACGGAATCACAACAGATTATCATTATCACCGGTCCCAATATGGCGGGTAAGTCTGCCTTGCTCCGCCAGACGGCGCTTATCACGCTCTTGGCTCAGATAGGCTGCTTCGTGCCAGCCGAAAGTGCGCATATCGGGCTGGTGGACAAGATATTCACCCGTGTCGGAGCAAGTGATAACATATCGGTGGGCGAATCAACGTTCATGGTCGAGATGAATGAAGCCGCCAATATCCTGAACAACCTATCTCCCCGAAGCCTGGTGCTCTTCGATGAGCTGGGGCGCGGCACTTCCACGTATGACGGCATTTCCATTGCATGGGCCATCGTAGAGCACATCCACGAAAACAAGAAAGCCCATGCCCGTACGCTTTTTGCCACGCACTATCACGAGTTGAACGATATGGAAGCACTCTTCCCGCGTATCAAGAATTATAATGTAACGGTTAAGGAGGTCAACAATAAGGTGATTTTCCTTCGCAAGCTGGAGCGCGGAGGGAGCGAGCATTCGTTTGGTATTCATGTGGCAAAAATGGCGGGCATGCCCCAAAGCATCGTGAAGCGTGCCGATGAAATCCTGCACCGCCTGGAGCAAGAGAACCGGCAGGAGGGTATGGTGTCGCGTCCGAAAGTACAGACTCCGGCATCCAAAGACGGTGTTCAGCTAAGCTTCTTCCAGCTTGACGACCCCGTGTTGTGCCAGATACGGGATGAAATCCTGCATCTGGATGTGAACAACTTGACACCGATAGAAGCGTTGAACAAACTGAATGACATTAAACGTATCGTGACAGGGAAGTGAGGGTATTTACTATTTATGCGAATCAGGAGTTATACTTTAAACGGCATTAAAATATGTATTTTGTATATGCCACGTAGTAGAGACGATGTGCACATCGTCTCTACAGAAACGGTACGAGATGTTCAAGGAAATGCACAAATTTATACTATGCATGGTATAAACGTAGTTATGTTTCACAGGGGTTATAGGAGTTAAAGGTCAATAGTCTTGCTTCTGAAAACGATGCAAAAAGTATTGGCGTCTAACTCCCGGTCCGCCAGGCGGACGATAACTCCCTTTTAACTCCTGATTGGTTTTATTCGATAATTATTTGTAGAGTGCCTTGCTCAATTCTTCCACTCCGGCTTCTCCCGGCAGTCCGGGGAAAAGCTTTCTTCATGTCGTCCGTAAAGGCTTGTGCCGTCCGGTTATTGCCGAGCACCTCTTTCATCTTTTTCAGATAGTCGATTTTGAACTCTACCGCATCACGCTTTGCCGCACCTCCGTGTCCGCCGATGAACAGTTCCGCTCCCGATGCCAGTGACTTTTCCGCTTCTGCTATTTCCGCATCAATGGCAGCCGGAGAAGAAACCTGCAAATGGCTTACGTGTGCCTTTGCCGGAGTCCAGTGCGTATAATAAGCCTTGCCTCCTATCAGGATGCTTGCGCCCGGAAAATCGGATGTCGCTCCGTGGCGGAACTCGAACGGGACTCCTGCCCAAGTCTGCGTAGTGCCGAATGCCACTTCCGAAGCCTTGCCTGTAGGCATGTCGGTCAGGGCATCGCCGAAAGCCTGCGCGAATCCTTTCATCATGCCGCCATAGATTTCCCCTTTCGTAAATTGGGGCATACCTTCCGTCATCACCACCTCATGATTTCCGGTTCCGCCCACATGATAGTCCGTGATGCGTGTCTCTACCGTTTTTCTCAGTTTGGAAAGATAAGCGTCAAACTCCGCTACGTTGTCCTTGAACAGCGGTTGTTCCATAGTCACGAGCGCATCCTTGCCCTCGATGATGTAGCTTGCATCGCCCAACGCATCGTTGGTGTAATACACGTGCAGTGTGAAATTGCCGAGGTCGTGTACCTCGAAACGTCCTTTTGTCTGTGCCATAGTTGTAATTGTTAAAAGGTTGAACAGAATAACTAATTTCAATGTTACATTTTTCATACTCTTGCTTGTTTTAGGGGTTAATTTGATTACTTACCAAAAGTACCTTTGTTTCCTTTGGTATTGCAAAGTTATCAAGGGAAATCCACTTTTGCAAGTAGGAACTTGTGCGTCAGATACTTACGAGGGAGTAACCATTGCTGTATACAAGTTAGTTACAGACCCATATTTTTTGAAAAAAATGAGTGAATGTCCGTAGTTTCATCAGCTTCTATATTTGGCAGATTGCGGGTGCTCACTATGTGTTTTCAACGAGCTTGTTTCTTGTATACAGTTAGTTCCATTCTACGTTCCACGGCGTGGAATGTATATTCCAACCCATGGAACGTACATTCCAGCCCGTGGAACGTATATTCCGGCTGGTGGAATATAGAATATAGCTAAGTGCATGAAGGTTTTCAGTTAGCGGTTCAATGAAATTGGCTTGTCTTTTATAATAAATAATGTGGAGGATAAGGGCTGATTGCACCCATCCGATAAAAGCTTGCTACATAAAAGGAATTTGATTACTTTTGTAGAGTGAATTGAAAAGCAATATAATATGGATAGGACAATGATAGAAGATATGATGTTTCCGGATTGCCCGATACGGAACATCTTGGCAAGGCTCTGTGACAAATGGTCGCTTCTGGTTATATATACGCTGAACAAGGCGGGTAAGGAAGTCATGCGCTTCAAGGAGTTGCAGCGCGAAATTCCGGACATATCGCAGAAGATGCTGACCGTAACCTTGCGGACATTGGAAGAGGACGGCTATATTACCCGTACCGTCTATCCGGAAGTGCCTCCGAGGGTGGAGTATGCCCTGACACCGCGTACCCATTCGTTGCTTCCGCACATCAATGCGCTGATAAGTTGGGCGTTGGAGAACAAGGATGCCATTATCGAAGACAGGAAAAGAGTAAAGAAGTAAAACGCTTACATGTCCGTTTCCGGCATTCGGCCTTGTTCGGTATGCAGGGGCATACAACTTCTTCAATATTGTAATCTTATTGCAACGGACTTGTAAACGGAAAGTTATCCGATTGTCGTATACCTGTAAAAGGGAAGCTCTTTCTTTGCACTCGGTAAAAGTTTAGTAAAAAGAAGGTAATGAAAAGAGTTAAACGATGGATGATGACGGCTGCATTCTTACCGATGTTTGCAGCCAGTGTATTTGCAGTTGAGGTGAATGTAAACGTAAAAGGGAGCATCAAGGACCACCAATCCAAGGAGCCTCTTATTGGTGCTACTATCCGGATTGTGGGAAGCAATATCGGAGCTGTAACGGATATAGACGGAAACTTCCAGCTGAAAGGGGTGGAAGACGGTATCTATGACATTGAAATTAAATATGTTGGTTATAAAACAACGGTCAAACGTCAGGTAAAGGTAGAGGATAACAAAGTAACCACACTCGATTTCGAGTTGGAACCCGATACACAAATGTTGTCGGATGTGGTGGTTGTGGCTAAGGCGAACCGCGAGTCGGAGAACGTTACTTTATTGGAGCAAAAGAAATCGGTGGTGGCAATTCAGTCGGTTGGCGCCCAGGAGTTATCCCGCAAGGGTGTGGGAGATGCCGAAGGGGCAGTTACCAAGATATCGGGCATTTCGAAACAAGACGGTGTGAAGAATGTGTTTGTCCGCGGATTGGGCGACCGGTATAACTTGACTACGCTGAACCGTTATCCGATTCCTTCGGAAGATCCGGAATACAAGAACATCGCGCTTGACTTCTTTTCTACTGACATTATCCAGTCGGTAGATGTCAACAAAGCTTTTTATGGCAATACATACGCCGATGTGGCGGGAGCCAACATCAACATTTCCTCGAAAGAGCTGACGGGCTATGGTGAAGTGAACGCCAGCGTTTCGGGCGGCTTCAATACGCAATCGCTTTCGTCCGACTTCTTGAAAATGGACGGAGTGAATGCCTTTGGTTTCGCCAATAGCAAGCAGCCGGGCGATGACCTTTCTGTATATAATTTCCAGAACCGTTTGGATCCTTCGAAGAAGAACGGGCTGGTAAACCAGAGTTATAGCATTTCGGGCGGAAAGAAATTTAATATCAACGACAATCCGCTTTCGTTTTATCTTATTGCCAATCATAACCGGGACTATTCTTATTATGAGGAAGAAGTGCGCAATTCGATTACGACAGGCGAACTTTCGCAGGATATGCTCGGGAAGAAGTCGAATGTGGAAACTTCGCAAGTCGTGATGGCGAACCTGAACTACTTGCATGATCACAAGTACGAGTTGACATACAATTTCATCATGTTGCACGCTTCACGCGAGTCGGTGGGCGATTACTTGGGTATGGATGCCGATTACCAGTCTTCGGACACCTACGAAGGTTTCATGCGCCGTCAGCAGACCAACGACAATTTGCTTTTTGTCAACCAACTTGATACCAAATGGGCGTTGGCGGATAAGCTCGATTTTAATGTAGGTGCCGCCTACAATATTATCAAAGGACTGGAACCTGACCGGCGCATCAATAATCTGGTAAAGACCGACCGGGGTTATGTGCCGATGAAAGGTACAGGTATCCAGCAACGTTATTTCTCGGAACTGAATGAAGACGACCTGAATATCCGTGCAGGTTTTACTTATAAACTTCCCGATAACTTTTCACAGGAATCCAACATCCAGTTGGGCTATGCCGGACGCATTGTGGACGATAATTTTACAGCTACCGAGTATGATATGTCGGTAGTGCGTCAGGAAGAGTTTAATATCAATAATGTACGGTTCGATAATTATTATACGCAAGAGAACCTGGACAACAACTACTTTATCCTGGATAAAAACATCGATGAGTATGGAGTAAACAAAAACATCCACTCGGCATACGTGGAAGCCACTTACCAGTTTACCGAAGGCTTCATTGCCAATCTGGGCGTGAAATACGATAAGGTGAATATGGACGTAGATTACAATGTGAATCGTGGCGGAACCAAGGGAAGCCAGTCCATCAACAAAGACTATGTGCTGCCCAGCATCAACTTGCGTTATAATTTCAATGACAAGCATTCGCTCCGGTTTGCTGCCAGCAAGACTTATACCTTGCCTCAGGCAAAGGAAATATCTCCGTTCCGTTATGTAAACGTTACATTCAATAGTCAGGGTAATCCCGATTTGCAGCCTTCGGATAACTACAACGTAGATTTGAAGTGGGACTGGTATCTTTCGCCCAGTGAACTGATTTCAGTAACCGGTTTCTATAAATACATCAAAAATCCGATTTCACGTATCGAGATTGCCAGTGCCGGCGGATTCCTTTCGTATGAAAACATAGCCGACCATGCTACTGTAGCCGGTGCGGAAATCGAGATACGGAAAGACTTGTTTTCTCATCCGATGCAAGACGGAGGTCTGCATAAGCTGAGTTTCGGTGTGAACGGCGCTTATACTTATACGTGTGCGAAAGTGCCTTTGGCTACTGACCCGACCGGTTCTCAGTTGGAAGGCGCGGCTCCCTGGCTTGTCAATGCCGACCTGACTTACTTGGTGCGTAAAGGAAGCAACTCGTTTACCAATGCATTGGTGTTCAATTATTTCAGCGACCGTCTGTACACCATCGGCACACAAGGATACCAGGACATTGTAGAAAACGGGATTCCGACGCTTGACTTTGTATCTTCGGCTAAGATTGGCGAGCACTTTACCATCAGCCTGAAAGCGCAAAACTTGTTGAACTCCGTTCACCAGCTGACACGTAAAGGAAATGCAACGAATGAAGAGGTGGTGTTAAGCAAGTACCGCAGAGGAATCGATTTCAGCCTTGGTGTGGCATGCACGTTCTAAGTCTGCTTGGAAAAATATAATCAGAACAATAAACCAAACTATAATTTTAACCAAATTATCGAACAATGAAAAAGTTTTTCTTAAATGCGATGTTGTTTGCCGCATTGGCAAGCAGTGTATCACTGACTTCTTGTAGTGACGATGACGATCCTCAAGGCGGAGACCAAGGCGGAGGTGAAGAACCTACAGAAACCGTTGAGCTTTCGGGTAATGTGGAAGGAACGATGACCTTGGATGCCAATACGGAATATCTTTTGACTGGTACGCTGACTGTACCCGATGGCGCTGTTCTTGAAATTCCTGCCGGGACTACCATCAAGGCACAACAGGGCTTCGACAAATACATCATTGTGGCACAGGGCGGACGTATCAATGCCCAAGGTACGGCACAGGCTCCCATCGTGTTTACGGTAGACGATGAAAGCAAGGCTGAGCCGGGCTATTGGGGTGGTTTGATTATCAATGGTAAGGCTCCTATTTCAGGTCCTGCAGGAAGTACCGCTACCGGTGCTACCGAGGTGGACAACAACATGGCTTACGGAGGAAGCGATGCTGCCGACAATAGCGGAACATTGCAATACATCGAATTGTGGTACACCGGAGCGCGCTCAAGTGCAGACATCGAGCACAACGGTTTGACCTTGAACGGTGTAGGTAACGGTACTACCATTAACAATGTATATATTGTAGAAGGTGCTGACGATGCTATCGAGTTCTTCGGAGGTACAGTAAATGTAAGCAATTTGCTTGCTGTAAACTGTGATGACGATATGTTCGACTTTACTCAGGGGTATTCTGGTACCTTGTCTAACTGCTACGGCATTTGGGAAGAAGGTTTCACCAGCACCGAAGAAGACCCGCGCGGCATTGAAGCGGATGGAAACTTGGACGGGAATGGTCCTGACCATACCCCGCAATCAGACTTCCGTATAGAGAACATGACTATCGCTAATTTCTCTGATTATTCGATGAACGATGCTATCAAGGTACGCCGCGGTGCTACAGCACACATCACCAACGCTTTGGTAATGGGTACAGGTCCTGTAGAAAACCTGATTGACGTGACCGATGGAAAAGGCGGAGCAGGTGAAGGTACTGAAATGAGTGTAAGCAATCAGTTGGCTTCGGCTACTACCGATGGCGACTTGAACGCAGAAGGCACTTACGAAGGCATCGTGATGGAGGCAGGAAATACGGGTGCCAATACCAGTGCACTGTCATGGACAGGCTATCAGTTCCCGGGCGAAACCGAAGCTCCGGAACCTGCTACGGCAACCCTTTCAGGCGATATCGCTTCGGATATGACTCTCGATGCAAATACTGAATATACACTCGAAGGTGCTGTAGTAGTGAAAGAAGGTGCTACGCTGACCATCCCTGCCGGATTGACCATCAAGGCAAAAGAAGGTTTTGGCAATTACTTGCTGGTAGAACGTGGCGGTAAGATTATGGCAGAAGGAACTGCTGAGGCTCCCATCACCTTTACGGCAGAAGATGAAGCCAATGCCGGACCGGGTTACTGGGGCGGATTGATTATCAACGGGTATGCCCGTATCTCAGGCGTAGAGGGAACTGTAACCGAAGGTGCTACCGAGATTGATAACAACCAACCCTACGGAGGCGATGACAATGCCGACAATTCGGGCGTATTGCGTTATGTCAAGCTGCTTTATACCGGAGCACGTTCGAATGCCGATGTCGAGCACAACGGACTTACACTGAATGCAGTAGGAAACGGAACGGTGATTGAAAACATTTATATTGCTGACGGTGCCGATGATGCCATCGAATTCTTCGGAGGCTCGGTAAACGTAACCGGACTGCTTGCCGTAAACTGCGATGACGATATGTTCGACTTCACTCAAGGCTATTGCGGTACGCTGAAGGACTGCTACGGACGTTGGGAAGCCGGATTCACCAGCACCGAAGAAGACCCGCGTGGTGTAGAAGCTGACGGAAATCTGGACGGAAACGGTGCTGACCACGCTCCGCAATCCGACTTCACCATCGAGAACATGACTATCGAAAACTTGTCTGAGGCAGCCGAAATGGTAGACGCTATCAAGATTCGCCGTGGTGCGAAGGCTACCATTACCAATGCATTGGTTATCGGTACAGGTACGGTAGACGACTTGGTAGACCTGACAGATAGCAAAGGCGATGCACAAGCAACTACAGTTATTTCTGTAACCAATGAATTGACTTCGACGCTTACAGGCGATGAAATACACGGAACAGGTGAGGTTACCGTAGCCGATGGCAATACCGGAGCTTCTGCCGCAGACTTCGATTGGACAGGATATCAGTTCTGATTCTATAGGAAGAATTAAGAGCAAAGAGAATTTTGTTTGCCCGGACTTGTAATTGGATACAGGTCCGGGCAAATTGTTTTATAGCCGCGCAACCGGTACGATTACTAATCGTACAGCATGACAATTATTAATCGTGCGGCGTGACGATTACTAATCGTACAAGCAACGCGGCTATATGCGGCGATAAATGAAACGGGCTGCCGGACGGATGTCGGACGTGTAGAAAAATAAATGCCTTTGGATAATTCATTTTTTATTTCCGCAAGAAGTTTGTATTTTTGCACGTTAATTGAAAATGAGAATGGCGTCACAAACTGAAGTTTTATCTGAAATCTTGCATACTTCGCCTTGCGTGGAATTGCTTCGCTTGCGCAATCGTCAGCTGATTATCTTGTTCCTTTTTAAGACGTTCTATCACCGGCAGACCGCCGTACCTTTCGAGTCTTTGCGGATGCAGCTTGCCGACTATCTGAATGCCGTGCATTTGGAGCAGGATGAGGAAAGCGGGATTACGGCTTTCGATACGTTCGAGGAAAAGGCAAGCAAGTATATCCAGCGGTGGACCGATAAGGGTTTCTTGCGCAATTATCAGGAGGAAACAGGCGAGGTTTTTTACGAACTTTCGCTTTATGCAAGCAAGACCATAGACTGGCTTTTGAGCCTGAAACGCGAAGAGTTTGTTGGTACGGAATCGAAGTTTATGAACTTGTTCGGGCAATTGAAAGAACTGGTAGAGTTTACCAACGAGGACAAGGAAGAACGCATCCGGATGCTGGAAGAGAAGAAACGTGAGATAGAATGCCAAATCCAAGCGATTCAGGAGGGAGGCGATGCGGAGATTTTCGAGGAATACCAGATAGTGCCACGCTTCAAGCAGATAAGCCAGTCGGCAAAGGAACTGCTTTCCGATTTTAAGGAAGTGGAGGAGAACTTCAAGCGCATTACCAAAGACATTTACCGCAAACATGCGGAAGGCGAATATTCCAAGGGCGATATCTTAGGCTTTACGTTTGATGCCTTGGGAAATCTGCAACAAAGCTCGCAAGGCAAGAGCTTTTATGCCTTTTGGGATTTCTTGCTGACTCCTTCCCTGCAGCATACATGGGATGAATTGGTGGAGCATCTGTATGATACGCTGGACGAGAAGCGCTTGGAGGTGAACGATACGTTCCTGAAAAACATGAAGCAATATCTGTATGCCGCGGGAAAGAAAGTATATCAGGCGAACGACAAGATGGCGGAGAAGCTGAGCCGGATTATCTGCGAGAACGGAGCCATGCCTGCGGTACTGGCACAGCAAGTGATAGGGGACATTCAGGCTTCCTTGCTCCAGCTGGCGCAGAAGGGCATCACGCCGGATATAACGTTGGAAGTCGAGACCTTGCCGGAGATTGCCATGCCGATGGAACGTAAACTTACGTTGGAACAATCTATGGAAGTGACTTATAGCCAGGCTTTGGAGATGGCAAGCTCGGATATAAGCGAAGCCCGTTCGGCAGGGAACTTGTTTGTGCAGAACCGGGTAGACCGGCGTATCCTGAAGCAACGCGTCCAGCAGGCATTGCGGAAGAAGAAGCAAGTCTCGCTGGGAGCGGTGATAGAAGAAAACGGGGGATTGGGTCAAGGCTTGTCCGAGTTGTTCGGCTATATCGGCGTAGTGCGCGATTTTCATCATACCGTGAGTGCCGAACGGACACAGACGGTGGTGTTCGATGAAGAGCAGCACAAAGCCATTGTCATTCCCGAAATCTTGCTTTTTTAGCGTATGCTTGTTTGAAACACAGATTAACGCAGATTGACGCAGATTGTTTTAATTGGCAATAGACAAGGATTTCCCTGCGTTCAATCAAAATAAGAATTTGCGAAAATCTGTGTTAATCTGCGTTTCAAACAAATAAACTCAAGAACTCAAAAATTCAAGAACAAATGAACTTAGAATCTTATATAACTCCTTATGCGAGGGCGGTGGTTTGCCTGTTGAAAGGAGCGGTCAATGCATCCGACCGTTGCTGGAACGACCTTTTGCATTACCAATCCGAAATACAGAAGTATGTTGCCCAAATCGGACTGGAATTGATTGTAAAGCGCGACGAAGGTTTTGCTTACCTGAAGCAGATGACCGATGAGGGCGGGAATACCTTGGGGCTTATTCCGCGCAAGCCGTTGGGGTTTGAGTGTTCGGTGCTGGCGATTGTCCTTCGGGAAATGCTGGAGGAATTCGACAGCAATTTGGATGAACTGTATGCGGCGGAGTGTTACGTTACGGATAAAGCCTTGAAGGAACGCATCGAATTGTTCTTGCCCGAACGTTTCAACCGGGTAAAGCTATTGAACGAGCTGGACACCTACATTGCCCGGATGGTGCAATTGGGCTTTTTGATAGAGAAGCGGCAGGACAATGCGGTCTGTTACCAGATACACCGCATCATCAAAGAGAAGGTCACGCTCGACCAGTTGGTAGAATTTAAAAAGAAACTTGAAAGCTATGTTGAATCTGTTTAGTACATCTTCCGATACGGCGGGGTTCCGCTTGCAATACATGGAAATCTATAATTGGGGAACGTTTCACGAGCGTATCTTCCGTCTGGCTCCGCAAGGGAATAATGCTTTGCTTACCGGAGCGAACGCTTCGGGAAAGAGCACCATTATCGATGCGTTGCTCACCTTGCTGGTTCCGGCAAAGAAAGACCGTTTCTATAACCAGTCTTCCGGGGTGGAAAAGAAAGGAAACCGGACGGAAGAGACCTATGTGTTGGGGCATTACGGAAACATCCAGAAGGAAGGTGAACGGGGAGTGACCACACAAGCCTTGCGCGACAAAAGCGCCTATTCCATTTTGCTGGCATCGTTTGCGAGTGCCGGCGAGCGGGTAGTGACGGTCTTTCAGGTACGCTGGTTCTCGGGGGGAGAATTGCGCCGTACATTCGGGTTGGCGCATGTGCCGCTGGAGATACAGAAGGACTTCCAGCCTTTTGACGGAAAGGGAATCTGGAGACGCCGGTTGGAAGCATCTTATAAAGGTACGCGCGCGTTGGTGGAATTCTTTGAGGGACCGACCGGCTATGCCGAACGCATCACCCAGCTTTTCGGCATGCGTTCGGTAAAGGCATTGAGCCTTTTCAATCAGATAGTAGGCGTGAAGGTCTTGGACGACCTGGATGAATTTATCCGTACCAATATGCTGGAGGAGCACGATGCCGAGAGCCAATACCTTCAGTTGAAGGATAGTTTTACGACCCTGATAGAAGCGAAAGTGAACATCGAGAAGGCACGCATGCAGATTGAACGTTTGCATCCGATAGCGGAGCTGGCAGAGAAAATCCGGCAAGCCGATGAGCGGCTCCGCCAGTTGTCTACCGATAAGGATACTGCCGTATATTGGTTCGCCAGGCAAATCATCCGCATGGCGGAGGAGAAGTTAGACCAAGCCTTGAAGGAGAAAGAACGCCTGGAGGCGGAAACCGCTAAGTTCCGCCGGAAAGAGGAAAAGCTGAAGCAGGAGGAACGCACTTTGGCGCTTGCCATCGAGAAGGACGAGGTGGGGCGTAAGTTGAAGGAGCTGGAAAACGACATCGAGCTTCTTGCCAAGGAACGTGACGAGCGGGTGAAGCGGATGGAGGAATACAACGGGCTTGCCGAAAAGATAAACTTCCCTTCGTTGCCGGCGGATGAAGAGACGTTTCAGGCTCGGCGCGCGGAAGCACGTGCTAAGGCGGAGGCATTGGCTGAAGAGAAAGAGACATACATCCGGAAACAGATTCATGCCGAGCAGGAACGGAAAGAGCTTGCCCTGCAGATAGAGGAACTGATGCGTACCGTAGAGGCGCTCCGCCAGAATAAGAATAACATTCCCTTACGTGAGACCGAAATCCGCGAGGCTATCCTGAAGCACACCGGGGCATCGAAGGAGGAAATCCCTTTTGTCGGAGAACTGTGCCGGGTGGCAGAGGGCGAGGAGGCATGGGAAGCGGCGTTGGAAAAGATTCTGCATCATTTTGCCCTCCACCTGATTGTGCCTGATAAATACTATCATCAGGTGAACGAGTATGTGAATGCCACAAACCTGAAAGGGCGCATCTTGTTTTACCGGTATGTGCCTTATAACTCCTTGTCGGATTTGCAGGCGTATGGAAACGGCGGGGAGGAACAGCAATTGATTGACAAGATAGAAATCCGCTCGGACAGCGAGTACGAGGAATGGGTGCGTGACATGATTTTCGAGAAATACAATTATGTGTGTGCCGAGGATTTGAAAGCGTTCGAGCGGTATAAGGAGAAAGCCGTTACCCGTGAAGGATTGGTCAAGTTTCCCGGCGAAAGGCATGAGAAGGATGACCGCCCGCATATCTTGCGTCGGGAGAACTTCGTGTTGGGATGGGAGAACAAGGAGAAAATCAAGCTTCTCCAGCAGGAGTTGGTCCAGCTTCAGGAGCGGGACGAGGTGCTTTCGCAAGAGGCGGAACGGATTGGGCAGGCGGCTAAGGAGTGTGAGGCACAAGCCGGACTGCACCGGAAGCTGGCGGATGTGTTCGCTGATTTCGAGAAAGTGAACTGGCAGGCGTACGCCGCACAGCTTCAGGAAAAGCAGGACGAGAAAGAGGCGTTGGAGAAAGGGAACGACCGCCTTCATACACTTCAGGTTCAGCTGGACAAGGTACGCGAGGAGCAGCATCGCTTGGGGAATACAGACATACCGGAATCTACCCGCAAGGTGATTCATGCCGAATACCGTATCGAACAGCTTCAGAAGGAAATCGAGGAGAACCAGCGGGTGGTTTCTTCGATTAAGTCGTTGCTCTTCACCGATTTTGAGAAAAACTACGCGTATTTGTGCGAGCTTTCGTACGACCAGCTGAAGCAGGAGCGGGGGAAGTTTCAGGCAAAGAACGAGCGCGACCGCAAGAAGCTGGATGCCGAGAAGCGTGCTTGTGAGGATGAAGCCAAGATGAAAATCACGGAGTTCAAGCATCCCGAAGAGGAGATACTGGCACGCTTCAAGGATTGGCGTGCGGATGTTGATGCTCTGCCCGATGCCGCGCACATCGAGCTGATAGATGCGTACCGGCAGATGTTGGAGAGGCTGGAGAAAGAGAACCTGCCCAAGTACGAAAGCCAGTTCGACGGGTATCTGCAAAAGACCTTGACCGATAAGGTGGGTGAGTTCCGGATGTTCTTCATCAATTGGATGCACGCCATCAAGAGCAATATCGACATGCTGAATGATTCGCTCAAGGGCATCGATTACCGGACGCGCCCCGTCACGTATATCCAGCTTTCCGCCCTGCCCCAGATAAGCGAGGAGGCACGCGAGTTTAAGCGGCTGATGGATGAGGCGGTGCCGGATGTGCAGAAAATCAATTCGCTTCCCGATGGCAGGAGGATGCATTTCTACGACCATGTAGAACCGTTCATGCGCCGGCTGGAGGATGAGGAGTGGCGCAACCGGGTGATGGACGTGCGTTTCTGGTTTACGTATAAGGCAGAGGAATACAACCGGCAGGATGGGCGCAAGGAAACCACGTACGAGAACATGGGACACCTGTCGGGAGGGGAGAAAGCCCAACTGACCTACACCATATTAGGCTCTGCCATTGCCTACCAGTTCGGCTTGACCAAGAGCGGCATGCAAAGCGATTCGTTCCGCTTTGTGGCGATTGACGAGGCTTTCAAGGCGCAGGATGAAGACAAGGCGCGCTACCTCATCACGCTCTGCAAGCAGCTTCACCTCCAGCTTCTGGTGGTGACTCCGAACGATAATATCCACATCGTGGAGAATGATATCTCGTATGTGTATTTCGTAGAGCGGAAGGAGGAAAAGACTTCGTGGCTCTACAGCATGCCGATAGAGCAATGGAAGGCGGAAGCTGTTGAGAGGGGGTAGTCCGCATAGCGGGTTCTGGCTCTCGTGACGTTTGGGCGTGACGAAACGCAGATTAGCGCAGATTTACGCGGATAAAAAAATAAAATGAATATCCGCATTTTACCTAATTGACTGTAGGGGCGTATCGCATACGCCCTGAAGGCATCCGCATGGATAAGTGGACGCATTCGGGCGTATGCGATACGCCCCTACATGGGATGTTTGCGGATATTCAAAAAAATAAAATTATCTGCGTAAATCTGCGTCAATCTGCGTTTCAAGAGAAATAACTCAGCAAATCCGGCATGACGTTCATGCCTGCCGTGGGGGATGCCGGAGGGATTGCACAAATTTGATAGTTTTTTAACCGGAATTGAAAGCATTTGCACGCGGTTGCACATACGCGAATCAGGCGTGATTCAGGTTTCGGGGCAGAATGCTTAATTTTGCTTTCGGAAAAATGAAAAAACACATTGCCTATGAAGCCTATTTTTTATTGTGCCTTGTTCTCGCCTGCCGTATTGGGGGCGCAAGAACGCCCGAATATCCTTTATATTATGACCGACCAGCAGACCGCTACGGCAATGAGCTGTGCCGGAAATGAAGAGGTGCATACCCCCAATATGGACCGGCTTGCCCAGAGGGGCGTGCGTTTCTCGAACGCTTATTGCAGCATGCCCTTGAGCGGTCCCTCGCGTTCGTCCATGTTTACGGGATACACGCCCGGTCAGGTGGGACTGACCGAGAACGGGACACCCATGCCCGACTCTATTCGCACACGGACATTGGGCACGTTATTGGAAGAAAGCGGATACGAATGCGCATATGCCGGGAAATGGCACGCGCATACCAATTCCTTGCCGGCGAAGGAGGCTTTCGGTTTCGAGAACCTGCACGGGCATAATGATTTCGGTCTTGCCGAGGCATGTGTTGCCTTCTTGCGCCGCAATTCCGAACAGCCTTTCTTCCTGGTCGCCTCTTTCGATAATCCGCATAACATTTGCGAGTATGCGCGTCATCAGAATCCGCCCTATGCTTCGTTCGAAGAGCCGGCGCTTGAAGATTGTCCCGGCTTGCCTGCCAATTTTGCGGTCAATCCGTATGATGCCGACGCCCTGGCTTTCGAGCGCAGGCAGAACCATCGGCTTTATCCGACCGTGACTTTCACGCCGGACGACTGGCGTCGGTACCGCAATGCGTATTACCGCCTGATTGAAGCGGTGGACAAGGAAATCGGGAAGATTCTGGATGAGGTGGACAAGCAGGGCTTGTGGGAGAATACCGTGGTTATCTTTACCAGCGACCACGGAGACGGATGCGGCGCACACCAATGGAACCAGAAAACCGCCCTGTATGAAGAGGTGGTGAACGTGCCTTTCATCGTTTGCCTTCCCGGCGGGAAGAATGCGGGAAAAGTATTGCCCCAGTTTATCAATAACGGAGAAGACCTGATGCCGAGCGTATGCGACTGGGCAGAAGTGGAGGTGCCTTCGGGACGCCAAGGGGTCAGCTTCCGCGAGGTAGCGGAGGAGGGAGATACGGCAAAGGCGCACCGTCCGTACGTGGTGACCGAAACCTTCTTCGGAGAGACCGCAGGCACGTTGGGCTGGATGGTGCGTACACCTTATTATAAATACGTCTTGTATGATACCGGAAAGAACCGCGAGCAGCTTTACGATATGCGTACCGACCGGGGCGAGATGCGTAACCTGGCAGTAGAATTAGCCTACAAAGAAGAAGTGAAACGTCACCGTGCCTTGCTGGAAGAATGGATGAAGGCGCATCCTTCCGCCGCTACGCAATTCAAGGCCAAATACATTCCAAGGCGTTGATAATCGGTTGTTTTAAACAGATTTGAAAGCGTTTTACACACGATTGAAAGTCATTTGCAGGCATTTGAACATTAAATCAACGCCAATGAGCGTGGCTTTTGAACGAAACATCTAATTTTGCAACATACGAAACAAATAAAATTACCGATGAAGAAAACCTTTTATTTAGCATTACTATGGAGCGCATTCTTCGTAGGGGCGTCTGCCCAGACGAACATCAGGCTGACCGAAACCACCTTGATGCATGAAATGCGTGCCACTCCTTATCCGAAAGATAAGGCGGTGGTGGACGACCGTTATGTCTCTTTCCAATGGCCGCTTCGTGCCGATGCCAATATCAATGCGGATATACTGGACGGCATGGACGCGAAATCTGTACGTAAGGTGGACAAAACGACATTACACTATCAGCTTCGTTATGCCCGTGACAAAGAGTTTAAGAAAGATGTCAAGCAGGTGGAAACCCGCTGGCCTTTCTATAATCCTGATAAAGACCTTGCGCCCGGGAAATGGTATTGGCAATACGGCTATGTAAATGAAGCCGGGCAGGTAGAATGGCAAAGTACGCAGGAACTTACGGTGGGGGATAACCCGAAGAAGTTCTGTCCGCCTTCTTATAAGGAAGCCATCGCCAAGGTGCCTGCAACCCATCCTCGTATATGGGTGCAGAAGGCAGGCTGGGATGCGTTTATCGCACAGGCAAAGCCGAAAGCAGAATACCAATGGTATCTGGAGCGTGCCGATAAGGTGATGCAGACCCCGATGAAAACGGTGAAGGATATCAATACCAGTCAGGTGAAGAACCTCACGAACCAGATGCAAATCAATTCGTACCTTACCCGTGAGAGCCGCCGCATCATTGATGCCGAGGAAGGGAATACCGAGGCGCTGATTCGTGCTTACCTGTTGACGAAAGACCGGAAGTATGCCGATGAGGCTCTTAAACGTGTCTTGGAGATGACCGACTGGGATAAGGATAAGAATGTGAAAGGAGACTTCAACGCTTCGGCATTGCTTTCGCTTTGCTCCATGGCGTATGACTCGTTTTACGAGTTGCTGACCGACGCGCAGAAGAAAACCTTGCTGGATGCCATCCGGGAGAAAGGCGGAGCCATGTATAAGCATTTCAATAACTATCTGGAAAACCATATCGCCGAAAACCACATCTGGCAGATGACCCTGCGCATCCTGACAATGGCTGCATTTGCCACGTATGGCGATTTGCCTGAAGCCGCTACATGGACGGATTATTGCTACAATGTATGGCGGGCACGTTTCCCCGGGCTGAACGAAGACGGCGGCTGGCACAACGGCGATTCATATTTTACGGTCAATACCCGTACGCTGATAGAAGTGCCTTATTATTATAGCAATCTGACGGGATATGATTTCTTCAGCGATCCTTGGTATACCAACAACATCATGTATACCATTTACCAGCAGCCTCCGTTCTCCAAATCGGGAGGAAACGGCAGCTCTCATCAGAATGTAGGACGCCCCAACAGCATCCGTATCAGTTACCTGGATGCACTGGCTAAGCTGACCAACAACTCGTTTGCCGCCGACTTTGTGCGCCGCACGTTGAAGGTTGAGCCTGAATACATGAAGAAAGCGTTGCTGAACAAGCCCGGCGATTTGGCTTGGTTCCGTCTGCAATGCGACAAGCCGTTGCCCGAAGGTCCGGGATTGACTGCCTTGCCTTTCGGAAGAGTGTTCCCCGAAACAGGTTTGGCTTCGTACCAGACCAATTGGGACCGTGTAGGAGGCAATGCGATGTGGAGCTTCCGGAGCAGCCCGTATGGAAGCACTTCCCATGCGCTGGCGAATCAGAATGCGTTCAATACGTTCTACGGAGGAAAGCCTATTTTCTATAGCAGTGGCCATCACATCGAGTTTACCGACGTACACAGCATGTTGTGCCACCGTGCGACCCGCGCTCACAACACCATTTTGGTAAACGGTATGGGGCAACGCATTGGTACCGAAGGATACGGCTGGATTCCCCGTTACTATTGTAGTGACAAAATAGGTTATGTGTTGGGCGATGCTTCTAACGCTTACGGAAAAGTGATTTCTCCGTTGTGGTTAGAGCGTGGCAAGGTTTCGGATGTGGAATATACGCCTGAAAACGGTTGGGACGATGTGCCTCTCACCAAGTTCCGCCGGCATATCGTCAATTTGGGAAAGACCGGATTTATCTTTATCTATGACGAGCTGGAAGCTTCAGAACCGGCTGATTATACCTTTATGTTGCATACTACGGCACAGCCGATGACGGTAGATACTTCCAATCCGCGCTTTGTGCATGTGCAAGGCTTGTCGGGACGGGGTGGCGCATCGGATGCTTACATCTTCTCTACCGGAACCTTGCAGACCGATACGACAAGCCAGTTCTTTGTTCCGCCGGTCAACTGGCTCCGTGCAGACGATAAGGGAAGGTTTAAGAAATACCCGAACCATTGGCACTTTACGGCGAAATCAGAAAAAGCAAAGGTATATCGCTTTGCCACGATTATCAATACGCATGCCTTGAAGTATCCGGCAAAAGACCCCGAAATCCTTTCCGACGGACGCATCAAGGCAGGAGGCTGGCTCATCAGCGTGAATGTTTCGGCAAGCGGAGCGCCTTCGTTCTTCATCCGCAGCACGAAAGATGACGTAAGCATTACGTATAAAGGAGAAGAAACCGTGGTGAACGAGAACGGGTATGTGACCACCATGCGTGACGTAGTGCCCGACTTGGAAATATGATTTTAGTTTTTGAGTTCTTGAGTTTTTAAGTTTTACGGATTTACAAACTCATAAACTCAAGAACTTAAAAACTAAAAAACTCACAAACTTAAAAACTTACAAACTTATTTACAGCCATGAGATTAAAAAGACGATTTTTACATACCTGCTTTACTCTTGCCGTAGCGGCGTTGCCCTTAGGGGCAATGGCGCAAACGGTGGGAAAGCCTCGCATACAGACTTCGGCTTTGCCCGAAGAAACTGCGGTATACAATCCTTCGGCGAAGAAAACAGTCCCCGCTAAAAAGCTGGTTCAGGCGAAGCAGAAAGAAGAAGCCCGTGCCTCGGAAAAGCGCAAGAAAGACAAGAAAGAGAAGAAAACCGTATCCGTTTCAGACAGACGTTATATGGCGCTGAAGACCAACATTGCTTACGATGCCATCGGTGTATTGAATTTAGACTATGAAGTGCAGGTGCATTCCCGCATGACGGTAGATATCCCGGTGATGTGGAGCTTGTGGGATGCGAAACCCGACAAGGCGTTGCGCATAGCCGCTATTCAGCCCGAACTGCGTTGGTGGATGGGGCAGGAAACCGGCAAAGGCCATTTCTTCGGCTTGCATGCACACGTGGGATGGTATAACTTGAAGTGGGACGACCGTCGCTATCAGGACACCGGACGTCCTTTGGCAGGAGCCGGATTGAGTTACGGCTATAAACTTCCTTTATCTGAGCATTGGGGAGCGGAATTTACCGTAGGATTGGGGTATGCCAACATGAAGTATGATACTTATTATAATATAGATAACGGGGCGCAGATAGATACCCGTGTCCGCCATTATTGGGGACCGACTAAGGTAGGAGTGTCGCTGGTCTACCGTTTTTAAATGAACTTAAAACGATAATTCCATGAAAAGAAATAAACATACATTGAAGCAATGGTTCGGCTTGTTGGCATTGCCCTTGCTGATGACCGCCTGCACTTTGCATGAAGAACCGGAACTGACCGCAGACGGCGAATTAGGAGTAGACCCGACTTTGGTGAATGTGGAACTCACGTTGAACCTTGACTTGAATTTGCCTGAACAGGGAAATGAAGAAGAGAGTAGTGTACGGGTTTCTGCCAACACCGATTATCTACACCGTTTTATTGTAGAAGTATACCTCAACCGCCAACCGGTAGCAAGACAGGTATTTGTAGAAAACATTACCGACCGTACGCACCTTTCTTTGCCAGTCGATATGCAATTGCATGCGCGTGAATACCAGTTGGTGGTATGGAAAGATTATGTAAGTGCAGAAACTCCCGAAGAGGACTTGCATTGGAATACGCAAAGTTTGGTTCCTGTAATCCCCAATCGTGCTTCTCATACGGGGAATACGGAATATAAAGATGTGTTTGTGGGCACTACATCCCTCGACCTTTCCGCTTACGCTGACCAGTGGGAAGCGGAGGTCGAGCAGGATGTAGAACTCCAACGCCCTATGGCACGCTATGAATTGAGAGCGACTGATGTAGATAAATTCTTGAAGCGCATAGTCGATGGCGAAGTTTCGGGCGAGAAGTTTACCGCACGCATCAAGTATAGCGGTTATTTGTCCGCAGGCTATAACGTATTGGATGATGTACCCAAGCATTCGTTGATGTACATGCAATACAATACGTCATTCGATGTGCCCGAAGAAGGAACGGATGAACTGCGGGTGGGCTTCGACTATGTATTCGTATCCAACGAGGGTTCCGCTTCCGTCCCGATGGAAATTGAAATCGTGAATGAGAATAATGTGACCGTAGCCAATTCCGTACTCAATGTACCGCTTGAACGAGGCAAGAATACCGTATGGACAGGTGAGTTCCTGACCGGTGATGACCAAGGCGGACAAGGAGGAGGGGATGAACCCGGAGAAGATGAAGATGGAATCGGCATAGATCCGGATTATGATAACGAAACCGATCTGGGTGTTACGGTAGAATAAGAATAACCACAAACAATAATATTAACTTAAATCCTTAACCACATGAAAAAGAATTTTTTATATTCGTTGTTGGCAGTATTCGGGATGCTTTTCGCATCCTGTAGCCAAGAGGAGATTGTTTCTACCGCAGGTACGGGTAGTAATGACGGTATGGTAAGACTGAGCGTGAATCTTTCTAATGAAGATTTTTATTCTCGTGCAAGCCAATCATTAGATGTAGATGGCTATGTAATGCGTTGTATTTGCCAAGCGGTAAATGCGGATGGCACATTGATTGAAGGTTTTAATGAAATTACTTCAGTCACTAATGGAACGGCAAGCTTTGAGTTTGAAGCTCCGGAAGGTGTTGCTAACTATTTGTTCTGGGCTGATTATGTAGAGGGAAATGATTATACAGCAAGCAAGTCTGCTTTTTATAAAGCTGAAGACTTGACAAAAGTCGGTTATCGTTTGAATAGGAATGTAAACTTGTTCAATAATCAAGCAGCTGATGCTTTTTGTGCTACTGTATCGGCTTCGGCTATTGCGGGTAAAGTTACATTAAAGCGTCCTTTTGCTCGCTTAACGGTAAAGCAATCAATGGTAGAAGAATTGGGCTTGACCGGATTGACAAACATTGTTCCTACTATTAATGCGGGAACAGATTTCAATGTGGCAACTGGGAAAACTCAAACAAAAACTTCTGTACGTTTGAATGATGGCGAAACGTTAACTGCATTAACTGAAGGTGATTTCTATTTCTTCTGTTATGCTTTTGCCGCACCAGCCGACCAGACCACAGAAACTACCATTCAATTTACAAGTGCTACGGATGCTACGGGTAAAACATTGAGAATTGAAGCGGAGGATATGCAGACATTGAGTTCAAATGTAAGCGTAAATTTGAAGAAAGATGAAAATAACCCAGATGGAGGTGACGATTCAACTATTAATGTTGATGTAGAAATTGATAATGGATACTCTGATGAAGGTGGAAGTGAAGAACCCGGAACAGATCCTGAACCTTCAACTGAGCTTGCTGTAGGTGACTACATCAACGCTGCTGGTGAGAAAGTAACAAGTGCATCAGATGCTGTAGCCGTTGTATTCGCATTAGGTGCAGGAGCAAATGATACTCCGGCTGTTTATGGAGAAAGTTATGCAAGTAAAACAATTAGTGCATACGCTGTTGCATTGACTAATGGAAACCGTGGCGCATTCGGAAATGGAGATGGAACAACGGCTTTCCCGCCTCTTACACCAAATGATGATTTCACTTCTTGGGCAGGTTATAAAAGAACGGCTGAATTAGAAGCTATGATAGGTGATTTTGCTTCTGTTGCTTTTGCCAATTATGATGCTTGGGTTGCTGACAATGTATTAACAGGCGATAATCTGAGTCCTTGGTATATTCCTTCTTTCAAGCAGTTGGAAACCTTCTGCAACTTGACTTTCGGAGAGAATGCGGATGAGAGTTTTGCTGCTAAATTGAAAGATTCGTTCAATACGGGCGATAGCGAATGGTTCTATATCTCAAGTACAATCAGAAGCAGCGACAATCGTTTCTCTGCTGCGACGATTACCCAAAATGCAGGAACTTGTACATTTGGAAGTGCAAATCCTCAACCCACAACATCGACCTGCATCCGTGCGGTTGTAACCATCTTCGAATAAACACATTTGCTTAAATCCATAAATAAATGTTGGGGCTGTCTCAAAATCAAATGTCATTCTGAGCGTAGCGAAGAATCTCGGGAGCGTCCACGTAGATGTTTACGAGATTCTTCCTCCCTACGGTCGTCAGAATGACAAGAGTGCAAGAACAACCTTCATACGGTTTCCAATAAAAAAGTTGTATTAAAGTTAGATTATGTGTTCAGGGTTGTGTCTTGAAACTGCACATTCGCCGATAAAGAATAATGGTAAATGATGAATGAAACCGTCGGCATACGTGCGTAAGTTTTAAGGCACAACTTTCTGTTATTCCGGATGCATATAACTGGCTTTCCTGCACGATTACTAATCGTGCGGCGATACAATTAGTAATCGTTCACGTGTACGATTACTAATCGTACAGGCAATGCAGTTATATGAGTTGGACGAGACATGCTTCTTATTTCACTTAGTTACTTATCTTCGCTACATTTATTCCCTGTATAAACCCATGAAAAGACCTTTTTCCTTTTTCCGTTTCGGCTTGCTGGTATGTGCCGCAATCGCTTGCGGGCTGGCTTTCTCCGCCTGTTCCGATGAGGGGGTAGAGCCGGAACCTGAAGTGCCGCAGCCCGAAACGACCTATCCGGATGCCTATCAGGACAAAGAGCGCACCCAGCCTTATCCCAAAACATCGAACGAACTGATAGTCAATCCCGCTCCTTTCCTTGTCCCGCAAGCCATGAAGACGGGCGAACGGCTCCAGTATGCCCTTTCGCGCACAGAAGATTTTGCGAATGCCGAAATCAGCGAGCCGCAGGACGGATGTATGTATAACCTCCACCGGGCGCTGGATGCCGGCACGTGGTACTGGCGTTTCCGGAGTACCGATGCCGAGGGTGCCAATCCCGGCGCATGGAGTGAGACGTATGCGTTCGAGGTAAAGGCAGAGACGCCGGTATTTGTTACTCCGCCTTTCGAAGACTTCCTGGAGAATGCTCCCCGTGTGCATCCCCGTCTGTATTGTTTCCTCAATCCGTATATCGGTGAGGCAAGGCAGAACGTGACATCTCATCCCGAATACCGCCAATTGACGGCGCGTGCCTCGATAGCGCTGGAGGCTGACTACGGCGCAATGAACCTTTATGCCGATGCCGAGACCTTGCGCCAGCATGCCACGTGGCTGTATCACGCTTACTATCTGCTTCAGGACGAACGCTATGCCGATAAGCTTATCGAAATGCTCGATGCAATGGCAGCTATGCCTCCTACCGATGAACAATTGTTTTCCGAGAATTTTACGACTTCCGCTATTATGCTGGCGAATGCCGCAACGTATGATTTGCTCTACGACCGCCTGACCGCCACGCAACGCACTGCTGCCGAAGAGGTAATGATGCGTGCGCTGAGCCATTTTTATGGGCAACAATGCGGGTTGGAAGAGAACCAGCTCTTCGACAATCACTTCTGGCAACAGAATATGCGTATCGCCACTCAGACGGCGTTCTTGCTTTACGATAAACCGGCATACACCGACGAAGTGCTTCCGATATTGAAGTATTATTACGAGCTTTGGACGGCACGTGCTCCGGCTTCGGGCTTCAACCGCGACGGCATCTGGCATAACGGGACGGGCTATTTCTCTGCCAACGTGAAGACACTTGCCTACATGCCTGCCTTGTTCTCTTACGTGGCGCGGTTCAATTTCCTGCAACATCCGTGGTACCGCAATGCAGGACGGGCTCTTGCCTACACCAATCCGCCCGATTCGAAGAGTACCGGTTTTGGAGACAACAGTGAGAATGGCGACCAGCCCAACCGGCTTACGGCTGCATTTGCCGATTATCTGGCACGCGAGACGGGCGATGCGTATGCCGGGTGGTATGCTGGGGAATGCCAGTCGCTGGTTCGGCAGGATTACGAATTGCGTTTGTACCGCATGTGTTCCAACCGGACTTACGAGTCTGCCTTGCCCGAAGATGCGGCGAAGATGGTCTGGTATGCCGATGCGGGTGAGGTCTCGATGCATAGCCATTTGGGAGATGCCGGGAATGACCTTGCCTTGTCGTTCCGTTCCAGCACCTTCGGGTCGGGAAGCCATACCACGGCAAGCCAGAATGCATTTAACCTCCTGTTCGGTGGGAAGGATGTCTATCGGAGTACAGGATATTACCAGGCATTTGCCGATGCGCACAACCTGATGTCGTACCGCCACACCCGTGCCCACAATACGATTCTGGTGAACGGCATCGGTCAGCCTTATTCCACCAAGGGATACGGAAGCATCGTCCGTGCGTTGGGAGGAAATCACATCAGCTATGCGCTGGGCGATGCCTCGCATGCCTATTGCGGCATCAGCGATGACCCGATGTGGGTGAACTATTTTGCCCAGGCAGGCATTACGCAGACACCCGATAACGGATTCGGGGAAACTCCGCTGACCAAATACCGCCGGCACGTCCTGATGCTGCATCCGCGTACGGTGCTTATCTATGATGAGCTGGAAGCATCCGAGCCGGTTCGTTGGGACTGGTTGTTGCATAGTCCGGTCCGGTTCGACATAAATGAAACGGAACAGGTGTTGAGCACAGCCGATGAGGCGGACGGCTTTTATGCCGTGACCCAATTGTTTGGCTCAAGCGAGATGGATATCACCCAGACCGACCAGTTTGCGGTGCCTCCTGCAACCGACGGAGCGGAATACCCCAACCAGTGGCACCTGACGGCGAGTACGGACAATCAGCCTGCAACACGCTATCTTACCTTTATCCAAGTATGCGAAGCTGGCGATAGCCCTTATATCATCCGCAGGGACGGAGATACGTTTGAGGTGGGCGAGTGGACGGTGACCGCTTCGCTTTCTCCGGACGTTGCCCCACGTCTGGAGGTAAGGCACCGCACGGAGCCGGTTGTTTTCAGCTACGGGGATGAAGCGGTGGAAATCAACGGAGCGGCTTATGAAAGAGAAGGCTCAGGCTCGTCTGTGTTGTATGATGAAACGGAAGGCAATTATCAGGTGATGGAAATGTCCGACCGCCTTCCAATCAGTACACGGGCGGGTTTTTAAACAAAAGTGAAAGCCTCTTCAACAGATTAGAAAGTCTTTTGTTGCTTTTTGCTATTGTTCGTAACGGGAAGGAATGCAGGTTTGCTTCTTTCCCGTTAACTTTGCAATCGTGAAACAATAAAAAACATTTTAAATACTATCATGAAAAACAAGATTCTATTCTGTATGTTCCTTTTCTTTATAGGAATGTCGGGCGCATGGGCACAGGGCATTACGGTGACCGGTAAAGTGACCGACTATGAAGGACTGGAAGTGATTGGCGGAAACGTCACGGTGAAAGGCACAACGACCGGTACCATTACGGACATGTCCGGTCAGTACACCATTCAGGTAAGCAATCCGGCGAAAGCCGTATTGGTATTTTCGTATATCGGCATGAAGACGCAGGAAGTTCCGGTAAAGGGGCAAAAGCAAATCAATGTCACGCTTCAGGCGGATAACCAATTGCTGGAAGAAGTAGTCGTAGTAGGATATGCCGCGATGAAGCGCAAAGACCTGACCGGCTCGGTGGCTTCGGTAAAGAGTGAAGAACTGACCAAGACACCGGTATCGGATTTGTCGCAGGCGATAGCCGGACGTATGGCAGGTGTGCAGGTGATACAGACCGACGGCCAGCCGGGTGCCGAGGCTTCCATCCGTGTGCGTGGCGGTATTTCCATCACGCAAAGCAACGAGCCGTTGTATGTGATTGACGGTTTCCCTACCGAGGACGGATATTCGAGCCTTGACCCTGCCGACATTGAAAGCATCGATGTCTTGAAAGACGCTTCTGCCACCGCTATCTATGGTGCACGCGGTGCGAACGGTGTCGTATTGATTACTACCAAGAGCGGAAAGGACGACGGAGGGAAAGCTACCGTGACGTTTGACGCATACGTGGGCGTGCGCAAACTTGCCAAGCAACTGGAACTGCTCAGTACCGAAGAGTTCGTGCTTGCTGACTATGAGCGTACCCTCGGACGGGCTTCTGACCCTTCTACGGCTATGCCTGCCTGGCAAAACCGGTACGGAAGCTTCATGGAAATCCATGAAACGTATGCCGACCGCGGACTGGACTGGCAAGACCTGACCATGGGCAGCACTACCGTTACGCAGAACTACCGTGTAGGCGTGAACGGTGGAAGCGACCGCATCAAGTACGGCATGGCATACAGCTACAATAAAGACGAAGGCGCGATGGTGTATAGCGGAAGCGAACGGCACAACTTGTCCTTGAATGTAGACGGAAAGGTAAGTGATAAGTTGCGTGTGAACGCCCGTTTCCAGTTCGACCAGCGTAACATCTGGGGCGCAGGCGTTGCCGGAAACGGTACGACCGAGAACGGAAGCTCGACCGACGCGCGTTTCAACAAGATGGCTCAAATCCTGCAATACCGCCCGACTATCGGTATTCAGGGAAGCGATGAAGAATTGCTGGCAGGGCGTGACCCGTTGCTGGTAGACGAATCGGGAAATGTGGTGCAGAATCCGCTGGTCAATGCCGCCGAAGAAAAAGACGACCGCGAGATACGTACCTTGCAGGCAAACGGAGGCTTTACCTATACCTTCTTCAAAGGATTCACGTTCCGTAATACTACCGGTATGCGTTACCGTACGCAACGCCGTGAACTCTTCTACGGAGATGAGTCGATTATGGGATTGCGCAACGGCATTTACGGAAGCATCCGCAATACGGAAGACGGAAGTTTCTCTACCTCGAACGTGTTTACCTTCGACAAGCGGTTCCAGAAGAAACACCATCTCATGGTACAGGCAGGTCAGGAATACGTGCATCGCTGGGAACGTTATGTATTGACCGAAGTAGGCAACTTGCCCACCGATGAGTTCCAGTTGAACGATATGGGCTTGGGTACACCGACCAACTCGGACAGTTTCCTGAATAATGACGATAACCTTATCTCTTTCTTTGCCCGTGTGAATTATGACTTCAAAGACAAGTACCTGTTCAGCGCGACAATGCGTGCCGACGGTTCTTCCAAGTTCAGCAAGGATAACAAGTGGGGCTATTTCCCTGCCGTATCGGCTGCATGGCGTTTGGGCGAGGAAGAGTTCATCAAGAAACTGAACATCTTCTCTGACCTGAAGTTCCGCATCGGTTACGGTCTTGCCGGAAACAACCGCATCGGAAGCTACAACAGTCTGGCGTTGCTCTCGTCACTCAATACGGCGATGGGAGGACAGCTGGTGCCGGGTTATGCTTCTAACCAGATTCCGAATAAAGACCTGAAATGGGAAGCCAACAAGACCTTCAACTTAGGGCTCGACCTTGGCTTTTTGGACCAGCGCATCACGATTTCGCCCGAGTTTTACATCAACCGGAGCAGCGACCTGTTGTTAAGTGCTCAGTTGCCTTACTCTTCGGGTTATACCACGATGATGGTGAATGCCGGCGAAACGAAGAACGTAGGTGTGGACCTGACCATCAATACGGTCAACATTGCGAAGAAAGACTTCAACTGGACCACTACGCTGACCTTCTCGCACTATAAGAACAAGGTGTTGGAACTGACCGGCGAACAGGTGCAGCTGTATGAAGCCCAGTTCGGGTACAACCAAAGCACGCACCGCATTGCCGTGGGCGAGCCGTTGGGACAATTCTACGGCTACGTGACCGAAGGCCTGTATCAGGTAGATGATTTCAATTACGATGCCGCAACACAGACGTATACGCTGAAGGACGGCGTGGCTTCTTCCGCCAATCAGATAGGTGTGCAGCCCGGACACTGGAAGTTTAAGGATTTGGATAAGAACGGAATCATTGACGAGAACGACAAGACCGTTATCGGCAATGCCACTCCGACCTTCTACGGCGGTTTGAACAATAACTTTACCTACAAAGGTTTCGACCTGAGCATCTTCCTTACGTATAGCTATGGCAACGATGTGCTGAATGCTACCAAACTGATTAACAGTAAGGTGGGACGCGAGAACAACAATGCCTTGAATATCATGAACAGCTCCAACCGCTGGATGACTATCAATGCGCAAGGCGAGGTGGTGACCGACCCCGAAGAGCTTGCCGCAATGAATGCAGGGAGGACGGTGGCTTCGTACCTCGACAACGAAGAGGGTGACAAGTACATTCACTCATGGGGCGTAGAGGATGCTTCGTTCCTGAAGCTGACCAACATTACATTAGGATATAGTTTCCCCAAGAAGCTGATTACGAAACTCGGACTGAGCAAGCTGCGTCTGTATGCTACGGGATATAACCTGGCGACATGGACACCGTATAGCGGATTCGATCCCGAAGTGTCGAACATGCGCAGCCCGCTGACTCCGGGTGTGGATTTCGGCGCTTATCCGCGCAGCCGTTCGTTTATCTTCGGTGTGAACGTGGCATTCTGATTTAAGTAACAACAAATATGTGTCAGTTTAGAAACACAGATTAACGCGGATTTCCGCAGAGTATAATTTTAATAATCATTTCAATTTGTGTTAATCTGCGGAAATCTGTGTTTCTTCTTTGTACACTTTAATTTCAAATCTTGACGTAAAATGAAAAAGCATATATTCTATATGGCAATGGCGGCTCTTTCGCTGGCCGTCTTTTCCTCTTGCGAGGACACACTGACAGAGACTCCCGATTCCAGCTACGATAAGGATTCGTTCTTCGAGTCGGAAGCCAACGCCGATATGGCGGTGATGGGCATTTACAGTTCCATATCCGACTATCGCCACTATGGATGGTACGAGATGGCGGGGCAGGCATCCGATGATATGTATTACACCTCGCGTACCCATTCCGACAATACGATACACGATATGGTGCACTACCGGGTTACTTCCACCAATGAATGGGTAGAATGGCTTTGGCAATTGAAATACCAGGGTATCGACCGTGCCAATATGGCGATAGACGGTATTGTGAATATGCCTGGGTATGCAGAGAGCGAGAACCTGCAGGAGCTGGATGCCGAAGCCCGTTTCTTGCGTGCTTTCCTGGCTTTCGACCTGATAAAGTATTGGGGCGATGTGCCGTTCAAGACTACTTATACGTCCAATTATGAGGAAGCTTTCGGCGCACGGGTCAGCCGCGAAGAGATTTACGACCAGATTATCGAAGACCTGAACTTTGCCAAGGAACACCTGCCATGGGCAGATGCAAGCTCCAGCCCCGAACGGGCAACGCAGGGAGCGGCACGCGCCATGCTGATGCGTGTCTATCTGCAACGTGCCGGCTATAGCCTGCAAATGGACGGGCAGATGACCCGGCCGGACGATACTAAGCGTGCCGAATACTTCAATGCCGTGATTAGCGAATGGGAAGCCATTCAGGCTAACGGGTATCATGATTTTTATAGCGGAGGTTATGAACAATTGTTCCGTAATTTTTCGCAAGATGTGCTGAACTCGCAGGAAAGTATCTTCGAAATAGCTTTCTTCCACCAGCAGGGGGCACGCAACGGCGGAGCGTGGGGTATCTATAACGGACCGGCGGTAGCAGAAGTGCAGGGAGTGCCTACCTCGGAGATGGCGAACTACATGGGACGTGCCAACGGGTTCTTTATTGTGGTGCCCGAATGGCGTGACTTCTTCGAGGAAACCGATGTACGCCGCGATGTAAGCATCTGTACCTACCGTTTCATTTGGGATGCGGACAGCATGAAACACGTGAAGCAGAATCGTAATGCCGGTTCGTGGTATCCGGGCAAATGGCGCCGCGAATGGATGCCTACCGAAACATGGAACAAGAACATGAATTACGGTGATGTGAATTATTGCGTGTTGCGCTATGCCGATGTGGTGCTGATGGCGGCGGAAGCTTACAATGAAACAGGGAATACCACCGAGGCGTGGAACTTGCTGAACCGCGTGCGTGCCCGTGCAGGGGCTACGGAATATACCGATGCCAATTATGAAGAACTGATGGCAACCCGTAAGGCGACACACGACCTGACCTTCATCGATGATGGTTCGGCACAGGGACGTTTCCGTACGGCACTCTATTGGGAACGTGGCTTCGAGCTGGCTTTCGAAGGAGAGCGTAAGTTCGACCTCATCCGCTGGGGTGTGTTGGGAGATGCACTCCGCCTGTTCGGTTCGCAAAGCTCGGTCAACCGGGGTACGAATGCCGCTTATCCGGCATACCAGAACTTCGTGGACGGCAAGAACGAATTGCTCCCCATCCCGTTGGTAGAGATACAAAGCAACCCGAATTACGAAGGAAAGAATAATCCGGGATACTGATATAAATGAGGAATTAAGAATAAAGAATCACGTTGACCGTATGGCATTCTTCATTCTTATAGTAGAACAAAATTGGTTTGCGAAAAAATCTTGATGTATTGTCATAATCGAATGGAGTTTCCATTGGAAATGGGCACTCAGCATGACAAATGTTTTTCGCATTTTATTTCTGATTGACTATAATTCTTCATTTAAAAAGCGTTTTTAGTAGGTTTCATATAAGTTTTACTGTTCGGCGGAAGCCTTGTCTTTTTTTGATGAGGCTTCTGTTGGTTTATTACAACAACAATGTTTGAAACGCAGATTCACGCGGATTCTTTTGATTTACTATTTTTCGATTTACGAAGTACGATTTAAAGCTTAAATAGTAGATAGTAAATTGTCAAATCGTAAATTAAAAGAATCTGCGATAATCCGCGTTTCTTTAGAATTGCTATACCTAACCACATACATAAAAGAAATGAATACAATCAAAACCATGAAGACTTTTTGCCTGATTTGCCTTTGTCTATGGGCAAACCTGATGCGGGCACAAGTGCTCGACCGGAGTGCTTTCGAGTTGCTGAACCTGGACTATCCCGGTCTGGAGAAAGTAAAGACGGCTTGCGATGCGGGCGATACGCTCCGTGCCGCCGAAGAATTGTTGGCGTATTACCGCTCGCGGACGGGTGTGTCTACGCCCGACCTGGACTTGGAACACCTTTCGCTCAGTGAGCGCGAACGTGGCTGGGCGGACGATGCGCTGGAACATACTTTCTACGTGCACGACGGATACCAGCCTCCGTTCAATTACGGGAAAGACATCGACTGGCGCTATTGGCCTGTGCAGGACAATGAATTGCGCTGGCAATTGCACCGCCACAAATGGTTTACACCCATGGGAAAGGCTTACCGCCTGACGGGAGACGAGAAGTATGCCCGCGAGTGGGTGCTTCAGTATGCCGACTGGATAAAGAAGAATCCTTTGGTGGAGATACCAAAGGCACTTTATGAGTTGCAGGACGATGCCGAAGGCGAGGCGGAGAATGTGCGTTTCGCCTGGCGTCCGCTGGAGGCGAGCCACCGCTTGCAGGACCAGATTAACCAGTTCCTGCTTTTCCTGCCTTCGCCTTCGTTTACGCCGGCTTTCCTCACCCAGTTCCTAAGCAATTACCACCGCCATGCCCTGCACGTGATGCGCAACTATTCGGCAGAGGGCAACCACCTGCTTTTCGAGGCGCAACGGGTGCTCTATGCAGGGGCTTTCTTTCCCGAATTTAAGGAAGCTGCAGGATGGCGCAAGAGTGGCATCGATATCCTGAACCGTGAAATCAAGAAGCAGGTCTATCCTGACGGAGGGCAATACGAACTGGACTTGCATTACCACCCGGCGTGCATCGACATCTTCTGCAAGGCATTGCGTATGGCGGACGTGAACGGTTTCCGGTCGGAGTTCCCGCAGAGCTACACGAACACCATTGAGTCGATGATTGTGTTCTACATGAACCTCTGCTTCCCCGATTATACGAATCCTTGCTTCAGCGATGCCAAGCGGGGCAGCCGGAAAGGGGATATTGCCCGATACAAGGCTTGGGCGAAACTCTTT
>ULXT01048718.1_pt1 | contig 39649 bp, 40 predicted proteins | sample 1961571 | NCBI WGS metagenome assembly ULXT01 (sample SAMEA4835846, study PRJEB28245) | human gut metagenome | biome: gut microbiome; material: fecal sample | place: Denmark | collected 2008
CGGACTTAACAGATTTTAGTACATTTATCACCACACGGAGATTCATTTTGTACATATACTTATGCCATCAAATGTAGAGACGATGTGCATATCGTCTCTACGGAAACAGCGCAGGAGATGCAGGCACTGGCAGTATATGTTCCTTTAAAATTTCTATATCACGATGGTATAAAGAAACCGGCGCGCATCCCTGCGAACCGGCTTCGAGATTACTAATTTAAGTAAAATGTGTGGGGACGCTTCCCCATTATCTATTGATAGAGATATAAAAATGTTTCTTATAAGCAAAAGTATTATTGTCCTGGTTTGGGGTCACGAACACAGCGGATAGGGCCGGCGACTGATTTGACATAATACATCGGAAATTCGAATTCAAAAATATGAAAGAATCTTTCACTATTATGAATATGTAAAATATTTACCCGGTTATCACTGTCTGTAGTAGCATTATGGTAATTCCCGCAAATTCCAACTCTCATGCCATATCCATCGCCTACACGAGTTCCTTGATTAGGAAAATAAGTGTAACCATTCCCGTTTTCTCCTTTCCAACTTTGCATATAAATATAAGTACCCCACCAAGATGGATTCCAACCTGGTGCCGGATAATTATTGACCTCATTCCAATTCGTGGGATTAAGTCCTGTTTTAGTAAATCCTAACCATAACTCGCCAGGTGCTGTTCTCCAACCATAGGGACAAGGGTCAAAAATCGTTTTTGAAGATCCATAATTATCATATATATGTACATTCTTTTGTGAGTTAATCGTGTATTTTTCCATGCTACCATCATCTACGGGCGGTAATCCTCCCCATAGTTTGTCATCATGTTTGTAATTCCAATCCCCTTTCGCAACATAATTTGAAATATCATCTACATACTTTTCTCCTTTCATAACTTCTTTTGTTCCACATATAAAAACAGTGGGATGCTGAATCGCATAATATACAGGGTCACTCAAGTTTAACATATCAGTTCCTGATATTGAATGAAAAAGCTGGGTCGGGTCTACAGCCGAAGTCATCCCCACAACTTGTTCATTGGAATTATCATAATATTTTCCTACATATTGAACCGTATAGGTTCCAGGATTTCCTTTTAATACAGGAGGAAATGGGTCTTTCCGTCCCCATTGATATAACATCCCAAAAGGTTTTGTGTCTTGACCGTTTTCCGGCTCATTAGCCAATGCCCCTAAGTTGCAAGACATGACTTCCAATCCGGAAGTTCGAGGCCGATCAGGATAAATCCCATTACTATCCCACACATAAGTTTTATACCTGACGGCATTGCTTAAATTGGCAGGGTCATGGTCTGTTACCCAAATATGCCATGACCAAATAATCTCATCGTCCTTGTTGTAAGCAGCTATTAAGGCATTGCCTTCTGTATTCGTTTTAACATAGATTTTTTGTGTCTCTGGATTATACCAAACAAGGTCTCCCTTAGAGTTGTCACCAATAGCATCCTTTGACTGCCAGATAATCTCCACTTTGTCAATGACTTTTTTCCCTGTTTCGTCATTTACATCCAGATAATCTTTGAAGCTGTAACCTCCCCCTTTTTCTTCACGATAATAAGGCTCGAACGAAAGCAAATTGCCTGGTACTACGACAAAACAATTAGAGGAAGGTATATGCACATCTTGATCCGAGATTATGTTAATGGTTACATTATAAATACAATTCCGTTTAATATTGAAATCTGTTGTTTCATTTCCTCCAGGATAAACGACATAATTGAGATGTGTATTATCTTCAATATCCGGATCTTCTCTTTCTACTCCAACAGTCAATCGAAGGGCTTTTGCCGGAGCATTTCCTTCATTTTTTTTTGAGTTATTATCTTCTTCTATGATTCCTTGCATATTTTCCGGAACATATACTATATGTTCTTCTTCACCATTTAAATCGAAAGTCGTTGCGTTCCAGTAATGATATCCATCCTTATAGTCTGTTTTATCATCACCTTCTCCTGTCCGTGCAGTCACTTTACTGGCTTTAGGGATTTGGCTGATACCTATATAAAGCAATGTCATATCATCTCTTATATTTGCTTTTACACACAATTTGGCAAACATACGGGTGACGGGAATAGTAACTTCATTCGTTGCCGTTCCACTTTCTTCATTAATTATTACATTGTCTTTATATCCTGTCATCGGAATGGAAAGGCTTTGTCCTTCATTCGTAAATTGGGGTTCTAAATTATATAATTCTTGGGCTTCTAAATTTGCACGAGAACTAACATCTGTTTCATCGGTTATCCAGTTCGGTTGGTTGGTATTTGCCACTATATAAACGGTAGACGTGATATTGGGCTTCAGCCACACTTGAAGGTTATCCAGTTCCGACTGATTAGCAATAGTATAATAACGAGGATAGATAAGCAGATTATGATTCTCTGTTGCATCAAATTGAAATACCCAAATATCATGGATAGCTCTTTCCGCCTCTGTATCTTCTTCCGGTGCTCTTGAATCAGATTGTACATTAACTTCAAAACTATTAACAGCCAATTTGAGAGATGCCAATGTCAATTCCCCTTCTTCAAAATTAGAAGAAGTTTCTTTATCTGCTGCCAATTTTTCTTCGGAACAGCTTCCTAACAGAATATTTGCACATAATATTGCAGATAGAAATACAAGATACCTCATAAACATTAGAAATAAAAATCATTATTAAAAACATTTTCCCAATCATTCACTTCAACCGCCAAATTTCCTTTGGGGTCTATCGTTACATTGAAACGGTAAAGGTGGTTGCGGGTAATATCAAAAGATGTATTCTCAATATCTGTTTGATCATCCGCAAAGTGAATGACAAAATCTTTCTCATCCGTTTCCGTTTGAATATCAAAGCGAAGTTCGATATAAGCGGCATTGTCCTCGTCCGATGTATTGTCATACTCCGGGATATAAGCTATCCATGTCTCTTTTTTATTGTCTGATTGGGTTGGTAAAAAAGAGATGATATTTTCAATTGCATTGTCGTCGTTCTTGCTCCCAATCAAATGCAAAATGTGCCCGTTCTGTGGATATGTACCGCCTGTAGGCGCACAATAGCCTTTTGAATTATAGCCATGAAGGGTTACATGGCTAAAAGACATCTCTTCCGTGTTCAATTTGTCTTCTTTGTTCAGCACCACTTCCACTTTCGCCATGGCACGAAGCAATGGGATAGATTCTTCTAACGTGATGGTTCCGCCATACTGAACCGGTACATCCTCGTATTCGTTGACACCATAGAAAGGGATAAGGTTCTTTTCGCCCAGTTCAAAAAACTTTAAATTCTCGAATTGTGCCCAATCCGCATTGCAAATCGTTTCAAGTGTGCTTCCTGCTTTAGGTTCTTCGTATTTTTTCCAATTCGCCAAAACAACTATCTTGAAATCCATTGCATTATTTGATGCACGTTGGAGGACATCCTCCGGCACTTCCCCTTCCACGCTATACAACGTGTATTCAGTCGCTTCAGCCATTACGGTCTTAGATGGAGTAAACCGGGCAATATAGTTGTCGTCTGTACTGAAGAAATAGATCCGATAACTGTGTACATCATCGAAATTGATGTAGTTTTCATACTTGCTGCCTGCTTCAAAACCAGACGTCACGCGTGTCGTACGGGCAGATGCGTCCATAGGCAAGGAAAGCTGTAACTGGAGTTTTACACTCCTTTCCTTGCTGTTGCCGTCTGCCTCCATTTCGTCCGTACAGGCAAAACAGACGAACGCCAGCAAACATGCACCTATATAGAGAAACCATCTTTTCATATCCGTACGTTAAAATTCGATTACCATTCCATTCAGCCGGACTACCCAGCCGTTTACCACAATTTGTGTCTTCAGCCATTCCCCACGGTCATCCAGAAAGAATATCAACGACCATTCACTTTCACGGTCCAGGAACTCTTGTTCACCCATTTCGCTGTATGCGTCGCTTTTCAACAACAATAAATAATCAATCAGCGGAATGTCTATGATATTTTCCCCGTCGGATGCGCGCCGGATGGACAAGCGAGGACGATGGCTTTCCTCTTTTACCAGCCTTGAGGTGGAAAACTCGGCGTATGCCACCGTTACTTCTCCTTCATTTTCGCCTACAGACTGGCATCCTTGCGACCACGGCAAATAAGTAGCCGTTCCGTTAGGTGTCAGATTGTTGCTGCTGTCAAACAACGTGTTGTCATCGGTCACGGCGAAGGTGAAGTCTTCATCCGATAAAGGTTTCCCATTGACCTGCTGAAGCACCACACGGATGTTGTTGGTGTTTTTCATCAGGCGGAGCGTGACCTCTTTATAAGCATTCACCTCTACCTTGCCTTCTGCCGTCCCATAATAAAAATCGTGCAACTTTTGAGCGGACGTAAGGTTATCGTGCACCATTTCGACCGACAATTCCGACCAGTGTGTTCCCGGCTGCGGTTCTTGTCCCACCGCAAAAGAATGAGCCTGACAAGCCAATCCGCCATAAGCGATGAAACGGTAATCTCCTTCCTCCAAGTCAATCTGCATGCGATAATCTTCACGGCTCAGCACATCGGTGGTTTCCGTACAAGTGGTGACGTGTTTCCCCTCGCCGTCGAACACATAAAGGGTTACACAATCTACCTTTGCCGGAAAGGCATTGGCGTATTCCATATTGTAATCGTAAACAAAATGCAGGGAAACGCCAGTAGGGCAAGGCTGCAAGTCATCGTCATAGACCGTATTGCATGAGGATGACGCGAAGGCTACAAATGCGGCCAGCAATGCCGCACCTGCAACCGGGATTATACTCCGTTTCATTCGTTACTTGTTTTTATTAGAATTTAATATCATTGATGCGTACTACCCAGGGAAGAACCTCCACTGCCACTTTAAAGTAAACATCGTCTTCTTCGTCCGGGTCTTCCGGATTTTCCGGGTCGGGGTCATCACCCGGGTTTGTAGGATGACCGAACTTGTTCACTCCCGTTACGCTCAGCTTATACACATTGTTGCGCACAACGGCAAATTCCATGGGACCCATAGAACCGTTATTGTCGTTATCGTTATGACGGTTCCAATAATAGTAAAGGACTTCGTACTTTTTATCGGCATTCGGCTTGAAAATGGTGAAACCGGCAGCTACGGCTTTAGCGTCTGTGTAACCACCTTTCATCGCTTCGTTATAAGCGGCAGCCAATAAGGGATTTGACAAAGTTGTATTACCACTTTCCTTATCTTCTGCGGCAGTTTTTACATTGTCCCATGTACCCCACAGAATGTTATCGAAGACATAAACGGTATTGGTACCATTCAACAAGGTTTTCATACCCTCACTTACGCCTTTAATTTCTCCTTTGAAAGCCACCCCGGTAGTGATGCCTTTCTTCTGATTGGAAACTTGAGCGGGAATCGTGTTTTCGGTAGCGTAACGCCAGATTTTGTAATCGCCTTTTGTGCCATCCGTATTCCAGCTATTATTGTTATCATCGTCATTATTAGTGAGAGAACTTATAGAAGTCCATGTGTAATCAGCTGAAGCACTATTTTGATTATAAACATAGAAGAAATGGCCTGAATAATCAGTAATTGTGGAACCTGATTTCCAGTCATAATCTGTATCTACCACATAATTCGTATTCGTTTCAGTACCACCAATAGTAGCAGACGTACTTGTCCCATCAGCAGATACCCGGCGCAGGTAATAGAACTCTTTGCTTAAGTTTACCAATGCCATATCCGTTAAGGTTACTGTTACTTCCGCTTTTCCGTCTTTTTCCATTAACGTATAGGTTTCGCCAGATGATTTATAATCAAAACGGGCGGCGGCACGCTCTACGTTGATAGTCTTTAAGTCAAAGGGATTGGATTCCACCTTATAGTTATCTAAATTGTCAGGCAAAGTCCGCACATAATCGTCATCTGCATTGGTCATTAAAAAATGACCGTTTTTAGTGTTATTATCCCCATCGGTTATACTCCAAATAGTTTCATCCGTTGCAGAAGTCAATGTATAAGTCGCATTTACATCGATACCGTCCTCACTTTCAAGTCCATTTTTAAGTTCACTTGTCGGATTACAATAAACATATATGTTTACAGGTTTTCCGACATAATTGACCAATTTATTCGTATTGAATGGAACTACATACGTAGTGTTACTTCCCGTAGGGATAAGATTGGTTACAGTGCTTCCCGTTATAAACTTATCATACGTGCTTCCTTTTGTAGCATCTGTGATTACCACCAAAACTTCTGAAACCTGGTTTTCGTAATCCTTTCCGATTTCCACTCCTGCATCCGAACCACCTTCCGTTTGCGTAGTGCTGCGCGATACTGCCGGAAGTTCCAGATTGAATTGCATAAACACTTGGCTTGTGCTTTCTTCTGTACCTCCTTCGTTGTTTGCTGACAAATCAACCTCATCGCTACAAGCCGAAAATGCCGTAGCGATACCCATTGCCATGAATAAATAACTCCACCTTTTCATAATCTATTTTCTTTAATTTACTATCCGGTTAAAATTCACTTCTTCATCCTTTCTATTTGGCGCAAAGCGTCATCGGCTTCCGCTATTCCTCCAGCCTTCGCTTTTTGTAGGTAAACGGACGCTGCATCATATTCGCCTCTTAATGCAGCCAGTATGCCACGCGCGTACTCAGCCGATGCGCCCTCCCCTGCCTTCTCTAAATAGCGGGCAGCCCCTGCGGTATCGTTCCGCTGCATTGCCGCATTCGCCGCGTTCAGGTTTGCCGCCTCGTCATCGGGGAAAAGGCGTACCGCCGTTTCGAACACTTCATTGTATTCCTTGCTGCCTGTTCCGTAGGTCTGCGCCACGGCATACATCTCTTGCAGCGAAAGCTTTTGCGGCTCTTTCCAAATCAGCTTCCGGGCTTCCTCCACATCGAAACCGCGTACGGTATACGCCACTACATAATCGGAATGACGCAAAGCCGGGAAACAGTCGCGCAGCAACGTGCGGTATGCTTCGGGATATTCCGTGCGCAAACGGCGTTCTTTGGCATCGGCTTCCAAACCGCTGTCTATCAAGCTGAGCAACGCATCCTTTTCGGGCAAGCTGCCCTTTGCAATGTAAGCACGCAGACCTTCCCAGTCTTCCGGCTCGTAATCTAACTGGAACAAGGAAGCATCGAGCGGATATTCCTTTTTCAGATAGTCTACCAGCGAGCGGGTACGCGCCTCTGCCAAACGGCTGTTGTTGGCATACGAACCTTCGGGCGAAGCATAGCCTTTGATGGTAATGTGGTTGATGGACACGTCCGCATCGCCTTTGATGCGGTTGATGGTGTTTTCTATCTTTGCCAGTTCCGACCGGTTGCCGCGATAATCGGGACGTATGTCGGTCTTGTTGACGGGGAAGTCAACGTAGGCTGCCCCTTTCTCGTGGCGTGTCTTACGGGTTTCCGCCTGTGGGCTGACGTAGACAAAGTGTGGCGTAAATACAGCCGGTGTAAAGTCTTGTTCGGCAAGCAGGCGGTTGCGGTCCGCCAACACTTCGCGCAAGCATCCGCAGGAGTCTTCATCCAGATATACTTGCACCAGTCCCGGACGTTCCGCTATGGGGACGGCTGTCTGGTAATGCAGGTGTTGCGTCGTGCCGTTATAACGCCGTATCACTTGCGTCATCGCACTCCTGCCGGTGTTCCGTTGCCACTGAATGTATTGCCTGCGCCCCATGACGTCTACTCCGGGCAGGCGGACAATTGCCGTATCCATACGGAGGGAAGGCAATAAAGAAACCGAACGGTTTGCCGGAAGATGCAATGCCGAGAAGTCCATATCCATCTGTACACGAAGCGAATCTCCGGCGACCGACAGACTGACATCGTTGACCGTAATTCTTCCTTTCACCCCTTCTTGCGCCTGTGCCGTTCCGGCAAAAGCCAAGAGGAAACCGATATAAATGATTGTTTTCTTCATACGCATTGCAGATTAAAAGACATAAATCAGGCTGAGAGCCAACTTGGTAGGGCCAACATAATGATGGGGCTTATCCCGTTCGTACGTCTCACCACATGTGGCGCAGTCGTATTTGTCGTATTGGGAATACACGTAACCGATACCGATTTCTGCCTCTACGCTCCAATGCTTGGAAAGCATCCATTGGTATCCGTAGGCAATGCCCACTCCCAGCATCCATCCTTCGAAACGGTAATCTTTCAGCTTGCCGAAATCGGTGCCCAAGAAAGTGAAATCGGTATCCCAGTTGCCCATGTTGTAGATGCCGCCCAAGAGGTGCGCGCCTACAAAGTGACCGTTGAATGCCTCGCAAAACCAATAGCGCGCCTCGGGCTGGACAACAAGCTGTTTCCACTTCTTGTTGTCGGAAAAGGTCCACGGATTCCAATTCGCGGATACATCCAATGTCCACTGTGGGGACATACGGACTTCCGCTCCCAAGTTCATGGTTGCGGTCATATCGTACAACAGGTTGGTCTTCACCGCCCAATTTTGCGCTGAAACCGACAGTCCTATGCATGACAAAAGGACGAAAAGCAAACGCTTCATAGCATATATCTTTTTATTCTTACTCCATCAACCTTACTGTTTTATCGGAACTTGCACCTTGAAGATGTACTACATATATAATATAAAGGTGTATCAGACCTGTCCGATAAAATAGAAGTAACCTATTTCAGCGGCAAAGATATATAACAAATTTTGCATTAGCAACTGAATCTATTGAATTTTTTAAAAAAAATAAAAGAATAAATGAAAAGGCTGATATCCCGTAATCGGATATATGATTTTCTGCAAGCAGCTGCTTATATTTTATATTCCGGCTGGCGGAACGTACATTCCATGGGCTGGAATGTACGTTCCACGGCGTGGAATATACGTTCCAGCCCATGGAATATAAAATTTATCAGGCTTCTCAGGGAAACAAAGGCTGTATGTGGTATAAATGTTTTTATGAATATAGATGTCCGCAATTTAGCCTAATAGCTTTGTAGGGGCAGGATTCAACAAAACAATAGCGACTGCAACTAACAGGTACATAGTGACAGTCGCTATTGTTGTATATAAAAGGTTAATATCTGTAGTTTATCAAATGCTTACGATTATACAACCGTCACAGCCGTACCACTCGCTGTTACCATTAACATGGAACCGTTTACCGTTTCATAATCCAAATCGACTCCGATTACTGCGTTGGCACCCAGCGTCTGTGCTTGTTCCTGCATTTCACGTAAAGCTGTATCTTTAGCTTCCCTTAATACTTTTTCATAAGAACCGCTGCGTCCGCCTACTATATCGCGAATGCTTGCAAAAAGATCACGGAAAACATTTGCTCCAATAATCGTTTCACCTGACACAATCCCATAATAATGAGTAATGTGCTTGCCTTCAATTGTATTTGTCGTTGTCAATAACATCATTCTTTCAATTTATTTTATTATTAAAAGCGGCGTATTAGAATGGAACAGCATCTTACGCGCCATGCTTGGGTTAAACAGACGGGCAAAAATATTCCGTTTGTAATTTGATGTACAAATTACATCTATTTTATTCGTTTGTATAAATTGGTCTATGTTATTTAATAAATGCGACTCATCTACAGCTACATAATCAAACTCCAATTGTGGATATTGTTTCTTAAAATATTCTTTAATTCCCGCCAGCGTGATTTCATTCCAAGTGCGCTTCTCTTCATGCGAATTAATATGAATAAATGTTATTTCAAACTGGTTGTCTTTGAATGTCTTAATCAGCGAATCAAAAGCAATCAAATCGCGTTGGTCAAAGCTCGTAAATAGAGCAACCTTGTGAATATCTTCTATAGATTTTGAAGGGGCTTGTTCCGGAATTGCATAAACAAAGACCGGACTGCGCTCTATGACTTCAGCAGTAACGCTCCCTATCAATTCCAAATTTTCCTGATGTTCTCCCCTCGTACCCATAACAATGATAAGCGGATTCTCATGCCGGGCATAACTCAAAATTTCTTCTTCCGGAACGCCTTCGCGCAACAGGCATGTATATTTCACCTTAGGATAAATGCCGTCTTCTATTTTCTTGTCTATTATTTTTGCCAAATCCTCCATTTCTTTATGGACAGTTTCCATTATACTTCTCATGTTTGCAGCATTCTCTATAGACGGAATACCGAAATTATCTGTTGAATATTGCAAGCTTGGAATGTAAATAGGAGTAAAATGCACATGCAATAACACCACGTCTACATGCATCTTTGCAGCCACACGAAAACCAAAATCACAAGCTTTCAATGAATAAGGAGAAAAGTCGATAGGTATTAAGACATGTGAGGCTTTGGGAGACGCAGGAGATTCTTCATGCAATATCTCAGAAGACAGCCACGAAGAACTTTCAATGATTTTCAATGCTTGCGGCAAATCACTTTCTTTTATACGCACCCGTACTCCTGATGAAATAACCGGTTGAATCAAGTTCACATTATGAATATAAGACTCAATCCCTTCATTTTCCAATACAGATTGCAGTATTTGGGCTTTCGAGTACGTCAGAATAGCTAATGTTATAAGTTTATCTTCCATAACTCAAAGATTTAAAGGTTTATAAATGCAGAATTTAAAAGTCTCAGCAAATAATTATATATGCGAATCAGGAGTTAAACGTAGTTAAGTTTCACAGGAGTTATCACTTCGTTCAGGAGTTATACTTCACGCGGTATTTATTTGTGCATTTTGTATATGTCACGTAGTAGAGACGATGTGCACATCGTCTCTACAGAAGCGGCGCAAAAAGGTATTGGCATCTAACTCCCAGCCCGCCCAGCGGGCGATAACTACCTATAACTCCCTTTTAACTCCTGATTGGCATTATTCACCGGGACTTTTTAGACAGATTGCTGTTCTTTCAATATTGCAATAGCCTTATCCAATACAGTTGTATCATCTAACATTACCAAACCGCCATCCGGTCCCGGCTCTAAATGGATGCCAACACTCTTCCCATCCTTAAAATTATGTCCGCCAAAGAAATTACGCACCGTTTCTACACTCATATTCAATTCGTCAGCAATACGGTGCATACTCCCGCTTGGCAATGAATCCTTTATTTTACGAAGTTCATTAAAAGTTATTGTTCTGTTCATAGTAGCCAAAATTTTAAAGTTAGACAAATAAGATGTTAATTCACGATATAAATGTAGTGAAAGAAAATGAATCTTCAAAACAAATCCGTCTGTTTTTCTCTTAAAGCAGAAGAATTAGTCAGAATCTGATTAAAAATGCAGGTATTTAGACACCATCATTCCAGCAACGACAATGTATAAACAAGTCAGAAGCAAAACACTATAGAAAAGGTGTATGTCAGCTATTGCAAACCCGCTTGATGTATATTGTCCGGAAATATACTGAGGACATTCGAAATATTTCTTTTTGATTGCATGATACAGCCAATAAACCAATACAGCCATAACACATCCGGACACAGCTCCACACAACACATCTCCCGGATAATGTACACCTAAATAAATACGGGAAAAAGAAGGTATTGCCGCCCAAAGAAACAAAATACAGGTCAGCCATCCATTGCGTACCAATAAAGAAATAAACAATGCAAAAGCAAACGTATTGGCTGCATGACTGGACATAAACCCGTAACGCCCCCCTCTATACCCGTTGACCACATCTACCCAATACATCAGCTCCGGGTCTTGTGTAGGACGGAACCGTTCAAAAAAAGGTTTACATAAACCTGAAGCGAACTGATCTGCCAACGTGACAGTTAACGCCAGCATGACTATGATAAGCATGCCATGCGTCCATTTTGTATTTTTGAATATGATATACAGCAACATAGCAGCGGCAAATATCCATGTCTTGGTATCAGACACAATCCACATAAATCCATCCCAAAACAGCGAGCCGCTTCCGTTCCATTTCAATAACAAGTCACGGTCTATTTCTATTAATTGCTGTATATCCATAATCACTTCCAACTAAATTATATTACTTCAATGGCAGATGCCGGAAGCCATCCCTCTTTTCCATCTTCAAGCCGGATTTCTTTCCAACCTTTCATAGAATTATCTTGTATGTAAATTTTTGTCCCTTCATGGAGCACAAACAAATCTGTACCACTTTCATTGGGCGTACTTTTAACGGTAATAGTGGGTGACATGACAATAGCTCCCGTACGATTGACAATTTTATTTTTCTGTCCACGTGCAAACAAATTGGCGCTGACACACATTATCAGAAAAACAATAGCGCCCACAAACCCGACTTTCTTCAGTACAATGCGATTTCCGAAGATATACAGTGCCAGACCTAACAATAAAAGCAAAAAGGAAACAAGCGCAGTCACCCCCCACTCTTTCTCGCTCATCAGATTTGTAATATTTTTCATCCATGCCACGATAAAGACTTCGCTGGCAGGAGTAATCTGATCAACCGTCTTGCTTCTTGCCAGTTCCAAATTAAAACGGATATCGGCATCGCCCGGATTCAGAAGCAATGCACGCTCATAATTCAAGACCGCCTTAGCGATATTCTTCGTTTTGTAGTAGCAATTACCTAAATTATAGTAGATGTCAGCTGATTCACCTTCCGTGCCCAATATGGTTTCGTATGCAGCAATCGCATCGGCAAACTTATTCTCCTGATAAGCTTGGTCGGCTTCCGCTTTTGTTGCTGCAGAAACTAATTGCACTGCACTTAACAAGAACACAGCCAACAGAATATAAAACTTTTTCATATATCCTTCTCTCCTATCCATTTTAATGTTTGATACTATTTTCCATCTTGCTGATAGCTTCCACTGAGGCCGCATAAACTTTATCCATTGCCTCATTTTCATTTCCCGGTGCATAACGGGCAAACTCACACTCATTAAGGGCATCTATGAACGTTTTTGTCACCTCATCTGACACACCATACCGCATAAGTTCAGCTTCAATATTGTCCTTTGACAGTTGTGAAACCGGTATACTCAATTTATCGCTAATGTATCCCCACAAGGCTTTCAACACTTCATCATAAAACTCATTTTTCTTGTTCTCCGCTAATAATTTGCCAGCCAATTTCATACGCTTTGTCGCTACTTTATTGGCTTTTTTGGTCTTCACTTTCGCTATATTCGCATTCTCAGCAGCTTGCTTACGGAAGAAGATAACCAGAACAACAAATATGATGAACGGAATTATATATCCTAACCAATACCCTGTGGTACCAAAGAATACTTTGCCTTTCGGGAGCAATTCCGTATCGCCCAACTTAATAAAGCGTACATCTTGCCCTAATACTTTTACATTTTCCTTATTGGTAAAATCCGCTATTACCTGATCGGCATTACCCTTGCCTTTTGCGACTTTCAAATGATATTCTTCTGTCTTCAGCGTCTTATACGCCTGGCTTTTCAAATCAAAGTAAGTAAATTCTACCTGCGGGATAGTAAAATCTCCGGCATGGCGGGGAATAGCCAAATACTCAATTGTTTGTGTCCCAGACAATCCTGCGCGCGATACGTCAAAGTTGTTTGTCACTTTCGGGTCATATATTTCAAAGTCTTCAGGGAACTTCACTTCCGGGGTGTTAATCAATTTCATATTTCCTGCCCCTTTGATTGTCAGCTTAATGGTTACGGCATCATTCGTCTTTACTTCTTTCGCGTTAATGGATGACGAAAGGGTAAACTCGCCTACACCTCCAGAAAAATTATCTGGTTTGGCAGGAAGCGGCTTGACATTGATGGTTACTTTCGGAGTAACGATTTTTTTCTTGACTTCAATATATCCTCCACCATTGAAAAATGCATCAAACGGGTCATCTGAAATAGTTTGCTGCGCCACAATTCCTTCAAATGTAATGGAAGGTATCTCTAACTTACCCGTCTGTTGAGGGAAAAGAACGTATTGACTCCATATCGTAGTGTTATAATTACGTCCGTTGTAATGCTCCAATGAAAAAGTCTTCTGCTGCGGCAATTCTATCTCTTGCGTATGAAACCCTTTCAAATCCGGCATTTTCCCGTACAATTGGCGCAAGTTTACCAATGTATACACCTTATATGTCAATAGGATAGCTTCTTGTTCATAGACTGTGGTCTTGGCAGCAGTAGCCGTAATAAACAAATCCTTATCACTAATCTTGCCTCCAGCTATTTGCCCACGTGAAGAATTACTCTGGCCCTGCCCTGACTGCTGATTGCCAGCCGACTGATCGGGAGGAAGCACTTTAATCGTAAGCGCATTCGAAAATATTTTCTTACCGTCTACTTCAATACTGGCAGCCGGAATGGTATACGTCCCTTCCTTCCCAGCCATCAATATATAGGTATAAGTAATGGCACTGCTTGAAGATACTTTGCCATTAATAATTTGTGTACTGCTCTGTTGTGAGCGGCTCGGTCCCATCAGCACATCAAATCCACTGATGGAAGGAGCCAAAAAGTCTTTCCCCTTTTGCGTATTGACTGTAAAAGTCAGCCGGAACTGATCACCGCTTACCACTACATCTGGAGCTTCAGCAACCAGCGTAACATCATTTTTTGCTTGTATTGGCAAAACAGTTATGGCTAACAATAGAAAGAATATCAATTGTCTCATTGTATGTGTCTGTTTTTTATAAGTCTTCATTCTCCATTTTTTATTAAGAATTACCAATCCTTCTCCAACTTGCGGCCTTCTACACGAATGCCTTTCTTCACTTTATCCTGTACATTCTTTTCATCTTGCATGGCAGCTCTCAACAGTTGTTCTGCATTATCTTTTGACATTTGATTCTGTTGCTGCTGTTGCTGATTTTGTTGTTGTTCCTGCTTTTTCTGGTCTTGTTGGTCCTTATTCTGCTCTTTCTTGTCTTGCTTTTGGTCTTGTTTCTGTTCCTGTTGCTGGTCTTGATTTTGCTGCTGTTGCTGCTGGTCCTTCAATTGCTTTTGTGCAAGAGCCAGGTTATAGCGTGTTTCATCATCTTTAGGGTTATTTCGCAATGCCTCTTTATATGCTTCTATACATTGCGGCAATTGTTTGGACGATTGCAGGATCACTCCCATATTATGATAAATCTGCGCCAATTTCATTTTATCCTTTTCCAAATGTGATGCCTTTTCATACTGTTCCATCGCTTCTTTTGCTTTTTGCTGCATCAATAGCGAATTTCCTAAATTATAAATGGCATCAGTTGATTTTGGTTCCAATTCCAAAGCTTTGCGATAGTCTACTTCCGCTTTCACAAATGTACTGTCCTTATACAACTTGTTTCCGCTACGCAAATAATCGCGTTCATTTTTTTGCCCATACGCCATGGCTGAAACCAAGAAAAGCCCTAATATGACAAATCCCTTTCGTAACATCTTAGTCCTGTTTAAATAGTTTCACATTCTTGAAAAGCGGATTTCTCCGTTCCAATATCATTAAATCAACGGCCAACAAAATCAATGCAATCCACGCCAACACATGAAACTGTTCATCAAATTCTGTAAATATCTGTGTTTCGACATCAGCCTTTGCCAGTTTGTTAATTTCCGCATTCAACGCACGTTCAGCATTATTCGTATTGTCTACCCGTACATACATGCCATTCCCTGCTTTCGCAATCTCTTGACACATCTGTTCGTTGAGTTTCGTAACAATGACATTGCCGTCTTTATCCCTGCGAAACTCGCTTCCGTTGCCTGTAGGAATCGGTGAACCGTCAGGAGAACCTACCCCTAACACAAAGACACGCACGCCTTTCTTTGCTGCTTCCTGTGCGGCTTCAACGGCTCCTCCTTCATGATTTTCGCCATCAGTTATCAATACAATAGCACGCCCTACCCCCTCGTTTGGAGTAAAACTTTTCATTGCCAAATCAATTGCCCCCCGAATATCTGTACCTTGTGTAGAAATAAGAGAAGGAGTTATTGTTTCAAGAAACATTTTAGCAGAAATATAATCACTGGTTATGGGAAGTTGGGTAAACGCTTCACCAGCAAATACAATCATGGCAACTTTGTCATTATTAAATGTTTCAACAAGGCGTGAAATCAATTTCTTCGATTTCTCCAATCGGCTTGGAGTTACGTCTTCTGCCAACATTGAATTGGAGATGTCAAGTGCAACTACAGTTTCAACTCCCTGACGTTTAACCGTTTCCATCTTTGAACCAAACTGCGGACGCGCTAACATAAAAATAACCATGGCTAAAGCTGAAAAAACCAGCCAAAACTTCACATCAGGACGATATTTTGATACATCCGGCATCAAATGCATTAATAATTCCGGACTGCCATATTGGCGAATCTTCTTGCGTCTCCGGTAATTGGAATATAAATACAAAATCACCAATACCGGCAACACAATGAGTAAATATAAATAAATCGGTTCTCCAAATCGAAACATGACACTTCTTGATTTTAAGGTATTTTCTTTAATATAGTATTACGCAAAACAAGTTCCAGCAAGATACACAAAAATGCCACTAAGGCAAACGGTGTATAAGCCTCTTCACGTTTACTGAACTCCTTTACGTTTAATTTTGTCTTCTCCAGCTTATCGATTTCCTCATAGACTTCTTTCAACTTCGAATTGCTTGTCGCACGAAAATAGTTTCCATTCGTTGTACTGGCAATTTGAATCAAGGTCTGTTCATCGATTTCCACAGGTACATTTACATATTGAACGCCTGCATACGTAGGCATCGGATAAGGAGCAGTCCCATTTGTCCCAACTCCAATCGTATAAACACGTATGCCAAACTGCTTGGCTATTTCGGCTGCTGTAAGGGGGGAAATGTCTCCTCGGTTATTACTTCCGTCAGTCAATAAAATTATGACTTTTGATTTAGCCTTGCTGTCTTTCAGGCGGCTGATGGAATTCGCCAACCCCATACCGATTGCCGTTCCGTCTTCTATCAGTCCCCGTTGAGCGATGTCTCCCTTTATGCTGCCAAACAAATTCAACAAGACACCGTGATCGATAGTCAACGGGCATTGTGTAAAAGCTTCCCCCGCAAAAATAGTCAGTCCGATATTGTCATTAGGGCGTCCGTTAATAAACTGTGCTGCCACTTGTTTTGCCGCTTCCAAACGATTGGGCTTCAAATCTTCGGCAAGCATACTGGTAGAAACATCGACAGCCAACATGATATCAATGCCTTCAATTTCCGTATTTTGCCAATTATCAGTAGTTTGCGGACGAGCCAATACCAATACAATCATTATAAAAGTTACGATGCGCAGCAAGAAAGGCGCATGAATCAAATATACCTTCCAACTTTGCGGAGCATTCATATACATGCGGGTTGTTGAAACCTGCATGGTAGGCTCTGTCTTTTTTCTTCGCATAAAATACCATACGATATAAGGTATCAGCAAAAGCAATAAAAACAGATATTCAATATTTGCAAAAATCATGATTCTTAATAGTTAAAGTTAAAAGAACAAGTCGACTATATGACGGATTACCATATACAAGCAAACCAAAGTGCCTATACTTGCCACTGCTATGCTACACAACAAAGCGATACGCCCTTGCTTGGAACGCTTCTCCTCCACACGGATTTCTGTCGGCTCTTTCTTTACATTCGGGTCTTCCTCTACTTTAGTCTGATTAATGAAATCAACGGCATTCACCAAATTCATGTCATTTTCATTCATCATCGGAGCATGCTTGGCAAATTTCACCAAATCGGCTGTTTCAAATAACAGTTTTAAATCGTTAATAGACTGCGGGTCTTTTTCTTCCAGCAAACGGTCTATAATTTCAGAAGATGTCATCTCCATTGCATTGAATCCAAACCGGTCCTTAATATACGTGCGGATAGCTTCGGTCAATTCTGTATAATACAGTTTAGGGTCTTCACGCTGAACCTGCTTGTCGGCTTTTATTTCCTCAATCTTCTTCATTGCAACTTGATGCGGGGGCAATTTAGGCTCTATCTTGATAATCTTAATTATCGGCTTGTTGTCACGGAAGCGGATAATGAAAAATACAGCCAATGCACCCAATATCAACATGATAATAGCCGAATAAACTAAAGGAGCCACATCCTCCCAGGTGATAGGCACTTCACGTATATCTTTAGGTCCAAAGAACTGGTCGGGATGTAAGGTATCAACAGGAATAGAATAAACCTTCAAAGCCAAAGCTTTCGAACGATAAGCCTGATTATCTACCCGTACCTCAAACGGCGGCAGATAATACAATGCCGAATCAAACGATGTAATGGTATATTCTTGTGATATGAGCCAGCGTTTATTGTCGTTTAATAATTGAGTGTCAGGCTTTGCCACATCCAACACTTCCACCCCTGTTACCAGCGTATCACGAAGCAACGGAAGCTGCAGTTTTTGGTTGGCGTTCATACTAACCTGCAGCTTGATTTTTGCCTGCTCACCAATCAGCAACTGTAACGAGTCAATACTGGCATCAACTGTCACTTGTGCATTCGCTCTTGGTATGACAAGCAATATCAATAGCGCTATATATAATAAGGTATGTTTCATAAATTACACTCAGTTTCGTTTTGCAAATAAATTAAGCAATGCTTTTACATAATCCTGGTCTGTACGGACGGAGACAGAATCAACATTACTATGGGTAAATATATCATTCAATTTCTGCTGACGTCCTTTCCACCATGCCTGATGCGCTTTTTGCAATGACTTGGATGAGGTATCAATCCATTGTTCATGACCAGTCTCGGCATCACGTACTTTCATTAAACCTATGTTGGGCAACTCTTCCATACGGCGGTCATACACTTGTACTGCCACAACATCATGCTTACGATTGGCTATGGTTAACGCATTCTGAAAATCATGATCATCAATAAAATCACTCAGCATAAATGCGGTGCAACGTTTCTTTAATACATTCGTCAAATATTCAATGGCACACTGAATGTCTGTACGTGTACTTGTAGGCTGGAAATCAAGCAATTCTCGAATAATATACAAAATATGCTTGCGTCCTTTCTTAGGCGGAATGAATTTCTCAATCCGGTCTGAAAAAAAGATTACACCTATCTTATCATTATTCTGGATAGCCGAAAAAGCCAATGTCGCAGCTATTTCCGTCACCATATCTTTCTTTAATTGTTTTACGGTACCGAAATCCAGACTGTTTGATACATCAACCAACAACATGACGGTCAACTCACGTTCCTCTTCAAACACTTTTACAAATGGCTTGTCAAAGCGGGCTGTCACATTCCAGTCGATATCGCGCACGTCATCTCCAAATTGATATTCACGGACTTCCGAAAACGCCATACCCCTCCCTTTGAAAGCGGAATGGTATTGCCCGGCAAATATATTGCTTGAAAGCCCGTGAGTCTTAATTTCAATCTGACGCACTCGTTTTAATAGTTCACTTGTTTCCATCTATGCATTTACTATTTGATTATTTATGCCAATCAGGAGTTAAAAAAGGAGTTATAAGGAATTATCGCCCACTTGGTGGGCTGGGAGTTAGATGCCAATACCTTTTTGCGCCGCTTCTGTAGAGACGATGTGCACATCGTCTCTACTACGTGGCATATACAAAATGACAAATAAATACCGCGTGAAATATAACTCCTGAACGAAGTGATAACTCCTGTGAAACATAACTACGTTTAACTTCTGATTCGCATTATTTACAATTATGATTCGTAGCGTATGCATCCAACCTCAGCTATTGGCTGGAAACGACGAATGCATTTACATTGCAAATAAAAACATTCAACCTCCAATGTTTCCGTACATACGGATTATGTGCCACAGCATTTAGGGCACTTCCACTTTATTCAAAATCTTGCTTACAATTTCGTCAGATGTAACGTTGGTCGCTTCTGCTTCATAAGTCAGTCCGATACGATGACGCAATACGTCATGTGCAATAGCACGTACATCTTCCGGAATTACATAACCACGACGTTTAATAAATGCAAAGCTGCGTGCTGCCAATGCCAAATTAATAGATGCACGCGGAGAGCCTCCGAAGCCGATCAACCCTTTCAAGTCTTTTAAATCGTATTTTTCCGGGTAACGGGTCGCAAAAACGATATCGGCTATATATTGTTCAATTTTCTCATCCAAATATACCTGACGCACTACTTTCCGAGCTTCAATAATATCTTCTGCACGAAGGATGGGACGAACTTCTGTTTTTTCGCCTGAGATGTTCTGACGGATAATCTTCTTTTCTTCTTCCAGCTTCGGATAATCAATAATGACCTTTAACATAAAACGGTCCACTTGCGCCTCCGGAAGCGGATAAGTTCCTTCTTGTTCGATAGGGTTCTGTGTTGCCATAACCAGAAAAGGAGAAGGGAGGTCGAATGTTTCTTTACCCAACGTCACCTGGCGCTCTTGCATTGCTTCCAGCAAAGCACTCTGCACTTTTGCCGGTGCACGGTTTATTTCATCAGCCAAAATAAAATTAGCGAAAATAGGTCCTTTATTTGTCACAAACCGTTCTTCTTTCTGACTATAAATCATCGTTCCGAGAATATCGGCAGGCAACAAGTCCGGAGTAAATTGGACACGGCTATATTTGGAGTCAATCAGCGAAGCAAGTGTTTTTATTGCTAAAGTCTTTGCCAATCCGGGTACACCTTCCAATAAAATATGCCCGTCCGACAACAAACCGATTAATAATGATTCTACCAGATGTTTCTGTCCAACAATTACCTGATCCATCCCCGTCATCAGGTTTGTTACAAACGCACTTTCACGTTCAATTTGTTCATTCAATGCACGAATGTCAATAGCTTCAGCCATAGTTTCTCTTTATTTTTTATGTTTCAAATATCTAAACTTCCATGCGCTTCCTGCGCATTTTTATATCGATTCCAAAAGTACGGCATTATATTAACAGGCACAACTAATTTTTATTAAAAAAAGTAGCAGCCTCGTTCCATTTAAATCTTATTGGGCTAAAGTTTTTTAAAATGGCGTAAACCCAAAGACGAATTACATATTCACGTTTAAACTCTATTCTTTTGGAACCAGTTTCGGAATGCATATCAACGTTCCTATTGGTATATCGTTCGCATCTTTTATTCTATTTCGGTTATAACGCGCCAAATAAGTCCACAAATTTCGATTCCCATAATAGTGTTCAGCCAAACGTGCCAGGCTTTCCCCACGCCGAAGTACATGTGTAGTAAGCGTTCCCTGCATGTCATAACGAACCGTATCAGACAGAATAACAGGTAAAGCGGTTTCCCCTTCTTGTCCCGTAGATGACACTTGAAGGGTATCTGTTATTGCAACGGCCGATAACGTATCGGCTCCCGCACTCTTTTCTTGTTCTATTATAGTCCGAACAACCGATTCCGGTACATATTGCCTACCGGATAGTATAATCCATGCGACTCCTATACCAATCAATATACCTGCTAACAACACAAAAGTTATCAGGCACCAAGGCAAATGCAAATACACATTTTTCTTTTCCTGATTACTTTCTAAAATCGTTTCTTTATTTACCGACGGCTCTTCTTTTATGAAAGCTTCATGTCTGGCAGCTATATCAGATTGCATTCCTAACTCTTCGTCCGAAGTGTCTTCCGTAAAAGAATCTTGTGGGGCAGGCGCTTCTTGCATATCATCATAACACGTTGATTCATTCAGCAAAACTGTTTCAAAATGATTGAACGGCTTATTCACTGCGTCGCGTATAGTTGCGTCAGGAGTAAACGAAATCCGCAAATGATTTTGCATCCCAATGCGTTCCTCCGCATCAGTGCCCATATTTTCGCAAACATCTGCATCAATAAGCTTAAAAGTTCCTAGCCCTTTGACTTTTACATATTTGTCAGTTGCAAGCGCTTCTCCAATCAAGGCAAAGAAAGTCCGGCCAAATTTTTCTGCATCTGTATGTTCTATTTGATGATGCTGTGCCAACAACTCGATTAATTCTTGTAAAGTAATCTGGTCATTCATGGATAGCGCGTGTATTTTTTAATTTTTCCTTAAATGCAGCAGCAGGTTTAAAGGTTAAAACTAATTTGGGGGGAACCAAGAACCGTTGTTTTGTCAATGGATTGACTTCTATGCGCTCTAATTCCTTTTTTACCTCAAATGTTCCGAAATCGGCAAGAACCAATGTTTTCCCTTCTTGCAGTTGTTCGCTCATCATCGTAACCATTGAATTGACAAGCTGCGCCGCATCTTGATTTTCATATCCTAAACGCCGGGCTAATTCATTTGTTAATTCTTTATTATTCATAGAGGCATTTACGACAATAAAGTTGCATACAAATCAAAATCATCCGCATCATACACTTTTGCCCGATGAAACGAACCGATGTGCAGCAATTTCCCTTCATCTTTAATCAACACTTCAGGATCAACCTCAGGTGAGTCAAATTCGGTACGGCCGATGTAATATTCACCTTCCTTACGGTCAATAACGACTTGAAATATCTTACCGATTTTTGAATGGCTCAGTTCGCTTGATATTTCCTGCTGCATTTCCATCAGTTCGTCCAAACGTTGTTGCTTTACGGTTTGCGGCACATCGTCTTTATAATGCTTAGCAGAATAAGTGCCTTCTTCTTCTGAATATGCAAAAGCCCCCATGCGATCGAAACGGACCTTGCGGACAAACTCTTTTAATTCTTCAAAATCCTGCTCCGTTTCCCCGGGAAATCCTACCATAAGCGTGGTCCTCAAATGAATGCCAGGCACTTCCTTTCTGAACTGCTCAATCAATTCATAAGTTTCCGCCTTCGTCACATGACGGTTCATGCGTTGCAACATATTGTCGCTTATGTGTTGCAACGCTATATCCATGTACTTGCATACATTATCATTTTCACGCATGACACGGAACAAGTCTTTGGGGAAACGTGCCGGATAAGCATAATGCAACCGAATCCATTTCACACCCGGAATAGCTGCCATCTTTTCGATAAGTTCCGGAAGCATCTGCTTTTTATACAAGTCAACGCCGTAATAAGTCAGTTCCTGCGCAATAACCTGAAACTCTTTCACTCCTTGCGACACCAGCAATCGGACTTCATCCAAAATCTCGTCCATAGGACGTGACACATGCCTGCCTGTTATAATAGGAATGGCGCAATATGCACATTTCCGGTCACATCCTTCCGATATTTTCAAATATGCGTAATGTTTAGGAGTTGTCAAGTGACGCTCGATGGCTAAGTCCGGATGATAAGGCTTTCCTAAATCTGCCAACAACTCATTCCAGTTGAATTTTCCATAATATTTATCAACCTGCGGTATCTCATCTTGCAAATCTTTCAGATAACGCTCCGAAAGGCACCCCATCACAAAAAGTTTTTTTAATTTCCCTTCTTCCTTCGCCTGACAAAACTCCAGAATTGTATTGATTGATTCCTCTTTCGCATCACCGATAAATCCACAGGTATTGATTACCGCAATCTCACCTTGAGGATTCCCGCTGTCATGTGTGACTTTATAACCGTTCGCCTCAAGCTGTTTCATCAACTTTTCCGAGTCAACTAAATTCTTCGAGCAGCCTAAGGTAATAATATCTATCGTGTTTTTTTTCATTTATCCGTTGTTCCAAACAGTGAATCCACAAATTCGCGACGGCGGAAAATCTGCAAGTCTTCCATGCCTTCGCCTAAACCGATATATTTCACCGGTATTTTAAATTGATCTGAAATACCTATTACGACTCCACCTTTTGCCGTTCCGTCTAATTTCGTAATAGCCATGGCATTGACTTCTGTAGCCAACGTAAATTGTTTAGCCTGTTCAAAAGCATTCTGTCCGGTAGAGCCGTCGAGCACCAACAAGACTTCATGAGGTGCATCAGGCACCACTTTTTGCATCACGTTCTTGATTTTTGTCAACTCATTCATCAAGCCTATCTTATTATGCAAACGACCTGCCGTATCAATAATAACGACATCCGCATGATTGGCAACGGCAGAACTTAATGTGTCAAACGCCACAGAAGCTGGATCAGACCCCATCTTTTGCTTAATGACTGGAACTCCTACACGTTCACCCCATATCATCAATTGCTCTACAGCTGCGGCACGGAACGTATCGGCAGCACCTAAATAAACAGACTTTCCTGCCTTCTTGAACTGATATGCCAATTTGCCGATTGTCGTAGTCTTGCCTACTCCATTTACACCTACAACCATAATGACGTATGGCGCTTTTCCTTCGGGTATATTGAAACTTTCCGCATCTACAGTATTGTTTTCCGTTAGTAACGCAGCGATTTCTTCCCGCAAGATGCCATTCAGTTCATCTGTATTGACATATTTGTCTTGAGCCACTCTCTTTTCAATACGCTTAATGATTTTCAGCGTAGTCTCTACACCTACATCTGAAGTAATCAGCACTTCTTCCAAATTGTCGAGCACCTCGTCATCCACCTTGGATTTGCCGGCTATAGCCCGTGCAATCTTACCGAATACACTTTCTTTGGTTTTCGATAATCCTTTATCCAATGTTTCTTTCTTTTCCTTAGAGAAAAAACTAAAAATTCCCATACGTTATCTTTTAGGTTCAACTATTTTTTATGCTATCCGGATAACCGTTAGATTATCCCTTTCCCAATATAGGATTGTCCTCTTTCTAAAAAGATGAGCCTCTAAAAAGCACATATATGACCGGACTTTCGGACTGTTCCTATTCTTTCCTGCAAATATACTGAAAATACAGAGACCGAAGAATAATCTACGAACAAAATTTAGACGTCAACAAAAAAGGTCCCTCTCATCTGTTATGAAAGGAACCTTTTTCATTTATCGAATAGAGACAAACTCTTTATTTCTTAAAGAAGTCCTGAACTTTTTCGTTAGGAACCATTTGTTCGTCAAAAATGTAAGCACCTGTTTTCGGAGACTTGACCATTTTGATAACCTTAGTATAAGAACGGCCTTCTTTTCCTGTCTGAAGGGTTGCGACTGTTTTCTTTGCCATGGTATCTTATTATTTAATTTCTTTATGTACTGTTACTCTTTTCAAAATCGGATTGTATTTCTTCAACTCCAATCTTTCAGGTGTATTTTTTCTGTTCTTTGTGGTAATGTAACGAGAAGTTCCCGGCATACCACTATCCTTCATTTCTGTACATTCAAGGATCACCTGTACTCTATTGCCTTTAGCTTTCTTAGCCATAGTTTATTCTCTCCTTTTAATTAACCAATGATTTTGATAGATTTCCAATCACAATAGCCCTTAGCTACAGCTTCTGTCAGTGCAGCATCCAAGCCTTTCTTATTAATAACTCTCAAGCCGTTAGCACAGATTTTCAGGCTAATCCAGCAATCTTGTTCTACATAGTAGAATTTCTTTGTAAACAAGTTCACATCGAACGTTCTTTTGGTTCTTCTCTTAGAGTGTGAAACATTGTTGCCAATCATGGCTTTCTTTCCGGTAATTTGACAAATTTTCGACATTTCTATCTAGTTTTTATAGTTTTATTCCTATGCTCTTTAAAACGGAGTGCAAAGTAAGCGCTTTTATTTTATATATGCAAGTTTTTCTGCAACTAATTAGCAATTTATTGCTCATTTTCTTGATTTTGGCATGCTTCAAGCAATAATTGGAGCACATTTTTAGTGGCAGATTGGACATTTTTCTCGCGTCCTTCGTCTTCCGTCAGTTTTTCTGTAATGATTTTATCTTTACTTCCGGCAGCAAGCCAAATCGTACCTACAGGCTTTTCATGAGTTCCTCCGCCAGGACCTGCTATTCCCGAAGTAGCCATTGCATAATCCGTATTAAAGGTTTCAATAGCACCTTTTACCATTTCAATTACTGTTTCCTCACTTACGGCTCCGTATGTTTCCAGTGTTTCCGACTTTACATGCAACAAATTCTGTTTCACTTCATCCGCATATGCCACTACTCCGCCTTTATAGAAACGAGAACTTCCCGGGATTGCTGTAATGATTGCCGCTACATTACCAGCCGTACAACTTTCAGCCGTAGCCAAGGTGAAATTCTCTCTCCAGAAAATTTCACTTATTTCCTTACTTAGTTTTTTAGTTTCTACTGACATACTATTTTCCTTTTAATTAATACTTTTGATACCTATATAGTTACCCGCGAATAAGCAGGTTTGTCTATGCTGCAAAAATCTTTATCTTGATACTTATAATAACCTGTTATGGCAATCATTGCCGCATTGTCGGTCGTATAGCCAAATTTCGGTATATAGATGTTCCAACCGTATTTGGCTGCATGTTCACGAAAAGCATTCCGCAAACCATTATTGGCTGAGACCCCTCCTGCCACAGCTACTTCGTTGATACCTGTGTCCTTTACCACCTTACGAAGCTTATCCATTAAAATATCCACGATGGTCTTTTCCAACGAAGCGGCAAGGTCTGCTTTATGATGTTCGATAAAGTCTGCGTCTTCTTTCAACCAGTCACGCAACGAATAAAGAAAAGAGGTTTTCAGTCCGCTGAAACTATAGTCATAGCCTGAAATATGAGGTTTGCTAAACGTATACGCATTCGGATTTCCCGTCCGTGCCAGTTTATCGATAATCGGTCCGCCCGGATAACCCAGCCCCATCACTTTCGAACATTTGTCAATTGCCTCGCCGGCCGCATCGTCTATCGTTTGCCCCAACACCTGCATATCATTGTATGCGTTTACGCGGATAATCTGAGAATTTCCGCCCGACACCAACAGACAGATAAAGGGGAATGCAGGCTGGCTGGCATCTTCATCCGATTCTTTAATAAAATGAGCTAACACATGCCCTTGCAGGTGATTAACATCAATCATCGGGATGCCTAATGCGCGCGCGAATCCCTTGGCAAACGAGACTCCGACCAATAACGAACCCATTAATCCCGGACCGCGGGTAAAAGCGACTGCACTTAACTGCTCTTTCGTTACCCCCGCGCGCTTCAGCGCCTCATGAACTACCGGAACTATATTTTGCTGATGCGCTCGCGAAGCCAACTCGGGCACAACGCCTCCGTAAGCTTCATGGACAGCCTGACTGGCTATCACACTCGAAAGCAATACGCCATTCCGGATGACAGCCGCCGAGGTATCATCGCACGAAGACTCTATACCTAATATAATTATGTCTTTTGCTTCCATACTTTCTACTCAATATGTCAATATTTCCAAACCGTTTTCAGTCATCACATACGTGTGCTCCCATTGTGCGGAAGGCAATTCATCTTCTGTTACAACCGTCCAGCCGTCTTCTTCATCAATAAACACTTCCCACGTACCCATATTTATCATCGGCTCAATGGTGAATACCATACCCGGCACCAGCAACATTCCCGTTCCTTTCCGCCCATAATGCAATACATCCGGTTCTTCATGAAATTCCAATCCGACTCCGTGCCCGCATAAATCACGCACCACCGAAAAACCATTCTTCTTGGCATGTTTTTCGACAGCATGGCCGATATCTCCCACAAATCCAAAAGGATGAGCGGCTTCGGCACCGATATCCATACATTCCCGCGCCACCTGTACCAGTTTTTCCTTTTCGGGAGTGGTTTTCCCAATGATAAACATGCGCGATGCGTCGGCATAATATCCATCCAATATCGTTGTGCAGTCTACATTGATAATGTCGCCTTCTTCCAGTATTTCTTCTTCCGAGGGAATGCCGTGACATACCACTTCATTGATAGAAGTGCACACGCTCTTAGGAAAACCTTCATAACCCAAACAAGCAGGAATTCCGCCATGGCTGGTAGTATAATCATAAACAATCTTATCTATATCAGCGGTACTCATGCCTTCTTTAATGCTTTCCGCCACTTTATCCAACACAGCCGTATTCAACAAACCACTTCGGCGGATGCCTTCTATTTGTTCCGGAGTCTTTATCAGCTCGCGGGTCGGAACCAGACATCCCTTATTCTGAAAATAAAGTACTTTCTTGTCCAATTCGGTCAATTCAGCCCCTTTCGGAATCTTCCAATTTACCTTTTTTCTTCTAATCATCTTTCGATTCTCTTAAAAAACATAGGCAAAGGTATATAAAATCGCCGGAATAAACGAATAAATTTCACGCTTTTGAAATGCGCATCGAAATATATCTGGAAACGGTATTGTAATTTGGAAAGAACTAAATTCCACAAATCGCAGGAAATACATCCGCAATGATAAAAAAACGAAAGAAAAAGTTGATTTTCTGCATTATTTTTGTTTACTTTGCCTTATACACTTTAAAAACCTTTAGTATTAATCCTAAAACTAAGTACAAAATGAACAAAATTCAAATCGGAGAAAATGCAGGCATTGTCTGGAACAAGCTAAAAGACAACAGGCACTGGGAGTATGAAGATTTAAAATCAGCCACAGGACTAACAGACAGGGATTTAAACGCAGCCATAGGATGGCTTGCCCGGGAAGACAAAATTGATTTCGATGTGAATGAACACGGCGACAGAATCTTCTTGACAGTCAATATCTTTATCGGATAGCATGGCAGTTCGCAAGTTTTTGAGTTTTTATGTTTGTAAGCCCTTTTAATAGCCCGGCTATAAAAAGCTCTTATAACAGACTCGAGAACTTACGAACTAAGAAGCTGTTTTGAATTTCTCCAAAAAGTTTTTCTTGGTTTGATGTATCCGTTTTCGTGTGTGCTTTGGGCGATTTTTTGGTCCTTTCCGCTCCTGTTCTTCGTCAGATAGCCCGCTATCTTCCTCATCACAGAAGCGAAAATGCCTCAAAAACTCATCCCAAATCATCGCACGATAAATTCAAAACAGCTTCTAAAAAACTCAAATCACTTTAGTCACCGTAATGTCGGGAAATTCCTGCATAAACATCAGAAGCAACCCTTCTTCGTTCATACGCTTGGCTTTGATAACCATGCTTACATGATAAATAGCTGTGCCTTCACTATAGGTTTCAGACATTTCGTAAGACACAACAATGTAATTTTTCGAATGGAATTTAGCCGACACGCGCTTTATCGTCTCTTTATCGTGCGCAGAAAATTCCACCATCAGGTTGCGCAGACCAATGCTTTTAAAAAAGAAACTTAATGCTTCCAACCCCAGCAAGACCAGAACCGTAGCCGTTATTCCGATACCATACATACCCGCCCCAATGGCTAGTCCGATGCCAGAAGTCGCCCAAATGCCTGCAGCGGTGGTCAATCCTCTGACTATCTGCTTCTGCAGAATAATGGTTCCGGCACCAATAAAACCGATTCCGCTTACTACTTGAGCCGCAATACGGCTAGGGTCCAACCGGACTAAATCAGCCTTCAACACTTCGGTAAACCCGTATTGCGAAACAATCATCATCAGCGCACTGCCCAATGCCACTAAAAAATGCGTGCGGTATCCCGCTTCTTTTGCCCGATACTCACGCTCCAATCCTATTAATATTCCCATTACACCAGCCAAGAACAAGCGCAAGGCAAAATCCCATACCATATCCATATTCTTCCAGTTTAATTCGGTTTACAAATTCACTTATTGTTCCATTTTGAATGGAGCTTGGGACTAAATTACAAAAAATAAACATTGAAACGAAACGAATGCCGGAAAAACATCATGATATGTGACAGAAAAAACATACGCTCATGCCCGGAGATTGTAATTGTAAGAAGATTTGTGTATCTTTGCGGCTCAATTTAATTCTCTGAATATGAAATATAAACTACTCGTACTTGACTTGGACGGTACATTAACGAACTCGAAGAAAAAGATAACCGACCGCACACGGAATACGTTGATAGAAGCACAAAAACGAGGTGTGAAAATCGTACTTGCATCAGGCAGGCCGACTTATGGAGTGGCGCCATTAGCCAATGCGCTGGAATTAAACCGTTACGAAGGATATATCCTTTCATACAATGGAGGTGAAATCATTGACTGGAAGACTGGAGAACTGATGTACAAGAAATGGCTGGAAAACGACATCCTGCCTTATTTATATAAGTGTGCTAAAGAAAATGGATTCGCCATTGTAACGTATGACCACGAATTTGTATTAACCGAATCGCCCGATGACGAATATGTCTTAAAAGAAGCCTTGCTGAACGTAATGAAAATAAAGAAGGTGGACAACTTTCTGGAGGCCATCCCCCGCCCCATAACCAAATGTCTGATAGTGGGTGAGCCCAAAAGGCTGGAAATCTTAGAGAAAGAAATGTACGGACAATTAAAAGACAAAATGGGCGTGTTCCGTTCGGAACCTTATTTTCTTGAACTTGTCCCTAAAGGCATAGACAAAGCCCAGTCCTTATCCGTTTTATTAAAAGAAATCGAACTGGCTAAAGAAGAAATGATAGCCATAGGCGATGGTTTCAACGACTTGTCTATGATTCAGTATGCAGGCTTAGGGATTGCCATGGCAAATGCCCAGCCGATAGTACGTGAAAACGCCGATTTCATCACCCTGTCAAACGATGAAGACGGTGTGGCTTATGCCGTAGAAAAGTTCATTTGACAAGTTTCGCAAATGAATATATACTGCGCATGCCGATTAATATAACTTTGTAGGCCGATGCAGATATCTTTATTGGGCAACGCAGTATATATTCCTTTTCTACAAGAAATCAGTCCTTGGGCTTACGGTCGAAAAACGGATTTTTAGAGGAAGCACTTACCGGAATCGCATAAACCTGTTTACATCCGTCCAGCCAATCAAGTTGTTGTGCCGCCAAGCCCGCCGAGAACATCACACGAGTATCTACCCGATGATCGGCAGCCACCGAACAGGCGGAACCTATTGCAATCCCTACATCTACGCTATTAATCGCACAAGGCACTCCTTCTTCACGGGCATCACAAGTTTCGAAACCGCAATGTCCGCAATTCAACCCTTGAGGCTGCTCGCGCGTACCTATTAATATAATACACTCTGCATTCAGTATGTTTTCGGCGTCACGCAAGAAAAACTTAAAGCCGTTTTCTTCGTACATCTGCTTCATGGTATCCGACAAGATACGGATATTGCTTTCAGTCACCATTGCCACCTCAATGATATCCACTCCTTTCCCTTTCGGCGCCGTACGTGCGGCAATCATCATCTGCTGGGCAATCTGCAGCACTTGTTCGTGCCGGCTGTCTCTTTCATTCAGTATCATAAGCCCTCCTTTTTTATTAAAGAACCGCAGACTAACATTGATTTCCGTCAAGTCCTGCCGACTCCCTCTATCCCTGTTAATCTGCGGTTCATCTTCAATACATTTCAGAAACAAGCTCTTGCCTATTTCTTCTTTCCTTTTTTAAGGTCATTCTCATGCATGGCCTCTTCTACCTGATAAGCCGGAGCATGTTTTTTATGCATGCCCTTCGGTTTTTTATTACCGGCAGCTCCCATAATGAATCCTCCTTTTTTATAAAAATGTCCTTAAAAGACAACGGGATTTTCCCGTCATTTTAAAATATGCAATTGTTTAAAGCATTTTATCAATTTATCGATAGCAAAGTCTACCTGTTCCTTCGTATGGGTAGCCATCAAGGCAAAACGGACCAACGTATCTTGAGGTGCACATGCCGGCGGAATAACCGGATTGATAAACACACCTTCGTCGAACGCCAGCTTGGTCACTTCGAATGTCTTGTCGGTGTCACGCACATACAACGGAATAATCGGGCTCGCCGTATCGCCTATCTCAAAACCTGCCTCACGGAAACTCTTCAGCGCATAGTTGGTTATCTTCCACAGGTTTTCCTGACGTTCCGGCTCTTCCTGAAAGATATGAAGCGCTTCGATAGCAGCCGCCGTAGCAGCCGGCGTGTTGCTGGCCTGGAAAATATACGAGCGCGCGTTATGGCGCAACCAGTTGATGATGTCTTTATCTGCCGCAACGAATCCGCCTATTGACGCCAACGACTTGCTAAAGGTACCCATAATCAAATCGATGTCCTTTGTCACGCCAAAGTGGTCGCATACACCTCGTCCGTTTCTCCCGAACACGCCAAGACCATGAGCTTCGTCTACATAAACAGTCGCATTGTATTTTTTCTTCAGACGGACTATTTCAGGCAAATTCGCCAAATCACCCTCCATCGAGAAAACACTATCCACCACAATCAGCTTAATGGCATCCGGCTCGCATTTCTGAAGTTCTTTCTCCAACGCATCCATGTCATTATGCTTGTACTTTAACTGGGTAGCAAATGAGAGGCGGCGTCCGTCTACGATCGAAGCATGGTCGCGGTCATCACATATAATATAGTCACCCCGCCCTACCAGTTGCGGAATCACGCCTTCGTTTACGGTAAATCCCGTAGAGAAACACAAGGCTTCGTCTTTCCCGACAAATTCAGCCAGTTCTTTTTCTAATTTCACATGAATATCCAACGTACCGTTCAACAGACGGGATCCCGCGCATCCTGTACCATATTTGCGGGTCGCGGCAATCGCTGCATTGATGATACGCTCGTCATAAGTCAGCCCCATATATGAATTGGAGCCAAACATTAAGACTTTTCTTCCGTCCATCATCACTTCAGTGTCTTGGGCACTGTCTATTTCACGGAAATAAGGATAAACACCCCGCTCCATATACATTTGGGGGATTCTGTATTTCCCCAGCTTGTCTTGCAATAGTCCCATATATTCTTACTCTGTTTGGTAAATCCTAACGACTTACATTATGTTATTTACATTAGCCGGAACATCACCGGCGGATTTCATTATTTAATAAAAGGACGTGCAAAGATAATAATTTTAGCAATCTAAATCAGCTATTGTGGCAAAAAAATATTTCATCCGTCAATTCTCTACAAAAATATACGGTTTATAAACAAAATAGTCTTATTTTTGTTTTCAAATAAAAAGACCTCTGCCATGCTCTTTGCCAGAGATGCGGATTTAATAACTAAGACTCTTAACTAACATGAGCTCAAAAAAAAGCATCACATTTATCGTCAATCCCATATCGGGTGTGCATGGAAAAGAATTTATCCTGCACCTGATAAACAAGCATATCGACCGAAACCAATATGATTATACCATTTGCAAAACCGAATATGCAGGACATGCAAGCGAAATCGCCCGGGATGCAGCGGAAAAAGGAATCGACATCGTAACCGCTATCGGCGGAGACGGAACCATTAACGAAATAGGGCGCTCACTCATCCATACCGACACGGCGTTAGGAATTATCCCTTGCGGCTCGGGGAACGGGCTGGCACGCCACCTGCATATTCCGATAAATGTGTGGGGAGCCATCGAAACATTGAATCGCGGATTTATTAAAGACATTGATTACGGCATCATCGACAATCACCCCTTCTTCTGCACGTGCGGGGTGGGATTCGATGCATTCGTCAGCTTGAAGTTTGCCGATTCCGGAAAGAGAGGGCTGCTTACATACCTGGAAAATACGTTACACGAAAGCTTGAAATACCAGCCGGAAACCTATGAAATAGAGAACGAATTGGGAACCGTGCGCCACAAGGCCTTCCTTATCGCTTGCGCCAACGCTTCGCAATACGGAAACAATGCCTACATCGCCCCTCAGGCATCGCTCACCGACGGGATGATGGACATCACCATCTTAGAACCTTTTACGGTGCTCGACGTGCCTGCCCTTTCGTTCCAGCTGTTCAACAAGACATTGGACCAGAACAGCCGAATCAAAATCATGAAAGAAAAAAAGATTACAATCCACCGCCATCAGGAGGGCGTATTCCATTTCGACGGAGACCCCATGATGGGCGGTAAGGACTTAACCGTAGAGGTCGTGCACCGGGGGTTAAGAGTGATTGCTCCTGAACGGGGGAAAACATCGGTAGAGCCATTCAGCATATTGCAGCACTTCACCGATTTCATCGGCACACGCCCTTTGGCTTACAGCATTGCGGAAAAGCATAAAAAACTGTTACAATTAAACCAAAACCTGCTCAGAAGATTATCGAAGCGGTAAACCGGTCTTGCCGCCGCCCGAAACACATACGGCTGCGTTGGCTAACGGGACAGGCTTCGCAAGCCAACGCATATAGTCACGTAGGCCAACGCAGCCGCATGCGTTTTCATGCGTTTATATTCAAATAAAAATCACCGACCAGGCCGATGTATTCCCGGCTATATACTTTGGGAGATTCCTCAAGGGTCAAATGAGTAGTCTCACAAGCCTGTATCGTGCGCACAAATGTCATCAAGACCCGTTTGGGAGATGCCGAAGGCTTTGTATGAACATACGTCCGGCGCAACAGATACAAATGCCGTTCGGCGGCTAACGTAATAAAACGTTCCCCCGTCTCTGCCGGCAGGATAACCGAAAAGCTTCCGTCTTCCGACATTAAACGCGCCACCGCGTCCAGCAGGCATTCGAATGTCAGGCTCTCTGTATGGCGTGCGGCGTTGCGTTGCCCGTCCGGACAATGCACCCGCTCCCTGAAATAAGGAGGATTGGAAACAATCGTATCATACACGCCGCCTTGGAATGCTCCCGCCTCTGCCTGGCAAAACCGGATGCGTCCGCTCCACGGCGAAGCCAAGGCGTTTTCGCCCGCCTGCCCTATCGCGTCCGAATCGATATCAATGCCCGTCACTTGCGCCGGACAACGCTGGGCTATCATCAACGCAATCAGCCCGCTCCCCGTCCCGATGTCCAATACGTTCCGGGCCTGGCGCAATGAAACCCACGCGCCTAACAAGACGCCGTCCGTGCCAACTTTCATCGCACACCGGTCATGCCATATCGTGAATTGCTTGAATCTGAAAAAGGGGCTTCTCATACCTTTGTCTCTTATTTTTCGCCAAAAATAAGTAAAACGCTCCATATCCATGTATAAAATCACAAATTATTTTCTTCCGGACAATGCTTTTACAACTTTTCTACTTCCGTATTCGAAGCAGATTTCTTAACTTTGTACCCGTTTTGAGAACAAAGAAATTGAATAGACCAAACTATAAAGTAGACTAACCGCAAATTATGGTAAGAAGAAAGAGAAACGAAAACGATTTCGAAATGCAATCAACTACAGATGAAGTATCGATGGTCACCGAGATAAAGGCCGATGCCGAATCTCCTTCAGCCGACGAACTGACCGGGGAACTGCCCATCATGACTTTACGCAACATGCTGATGTTTACAAGCATCGTCATGCCCGTAACCGTAGGCAGGCAAAGTACGCTGAAGTTGGTCCGCTCGGCATTAAAGAACAAGCAACATATCATCATAGCCACTCAAAAAATGGCAGAAGTCGAAGAGCCTGGCATCAACGATTTATATCCACTTGCTGTAATCGGCAGGATACTCCGGATTTTCGAACTTCCCGGCGGAACGACTACCGTCATCTTGCAAGCCAGCAATGTAAAAGTCCGGCTGGAAGAAATAACCTCCTCCCTTCCCTATTTGAAAGGAAGAGTGCAAATCGAGCCCGAAGACATGAACGTCAAGGACAATGACGAGTTTATGGCATTGATGGATATGTGCACCGACCTTGCCAACCAATATGTGGATGCCAGTGACAGGTTAAGCCCGGACGTGACTTTTGCATTGAAAAACCTGCCCAAAGACCATATCATGGTGAACTATATCTGTACAAACTTTCCGTTCAGTCTGGATGAAAAGTTTGAACTGATGTCGAAAGATACATTAAAAGACCGGCTGTATAACCTGATACAAGTGCTGAACCGGGAAACCAAGCTGGCTGAGCTGAAGCATGACATCCAGATGCGCACGCGGGAAGACCTGGACCGCCAACAACGGGAATATTTCCTGCAACAGCAAATCAAAAACATTCAAGACGAATTAGGGAACGGACAGGAAGACGAAATAGACGAACTGCGCAATAAAGGGAATGCAAAAAAATGGAGCAAGGAAGTTGCGGCTACATTTGAGCGCGAATTGCAGAAGCTGGAGCGCATCAACCCGCAATCGCCCGATTACAATGTGCAGCTCACTTACCTTCAGACACTGCTTTCACTTCCGTGGAATGTTTTCACGACCGACTCGTTAAACATCCCGAATGCCGAAAAAATATTGAACAAAGACCACTACGGACTGGAAAAGGTGAAAGAACGCATTTTGGAACATCTTGCCGTACTGAAGCTGAAAGGGGATTTGAAATCACCGATTCTTTGCCTGTACGGTCCTCCGGGCGTAGGAAAAACCTCATTGGGCAGATCCATCGCGTCTGCCTTGAAACGGAAATACATCCGCATGTCATTGGGAGGCGTGCACGACGAAGCCGAAATCCGCGGACACCGTAAAACCTATATCGGCGCCATGCCGGGGCGTATCATCAAGAGCCTGATGAAAGCGGAATCTTCCAACCCGGTCATCATCCTGGACGAGATAGACAAACTGGGCAATGACCGTCAGGGAGACCCGGCTTCGGCCATGCTGGAAGTGCTCGACCCGGAACAAAACAACACGTTCCATGACAATTACATTGATTTGGACTATGACCTGTCAAAAGTGATGTTTATAGCTACGGCAAACAACCTGAGCACGATTCCGACTCCTTTGTTGGACCGTATGGAACTGATTGAGGTAAGCGGATACATTACCGAAGAAAAAATAGAAATCGCACGGCGTCACCTGATTCCGAAAGAAATGCTGGCAAACGGATTGACAAAAGCACATGTCAAGTTCACCAAGCCGGCTATCGAGTACATCATCGAAAACTATACACGGGAAAGTGGCGTACGCGAATTGGAAAAGAAAATCGGAAAGGTCATGCGTAAGATTGCTTTGGAAATTGCCAGCGATAAATTCACCGGCCTGCATGAACTGAAAGCGGATGACATCAAGCAATATTTAGGAACGCCTGAATACTCGCGCGACAAATACCAGGGGAATGGATATGCCGGAGTAGTTACAGGGTTGGCGTGGACCGCGGTAGGAGGCGAAATCTTATTCGTGGAAACCAGCTTGAGCAAAGGAAAGGGAGAACGTCTGACTTTAACCGGAAACCTGGGAGATGTCATGAAAGAATCAGCCATGCTGGCTTTGGAGTATCTGAAAGCGCATTCTTTCCTGCTCAACCTGCCAGAAGGCATTTTTGAGAACTGGAATATCCATATCCACGTGCCGGAAGGAGCCATTCCGAAAGACGGACCTTCGGCAGGTATCACCATGGTAACTTCATTGGCATCAGCTTTGACCCAACGCAAAGTAAAGCCAAACCTGGCTATGACGGGCGAAATCACATTACGCGGGAAAGTGCTTCCCGTAGGTGGAATCCGTGAAAAAATCTTAGCGGCAAAGCGCGCCGGCATTACCGACATTATCTTGTGCGAAGAAAACCGGAAAGACATTGAAGAAATCCAACCGCTTTACCTGAAAGGACTGGAATTCCATTATGTAAAAGACATTAAGGAAGTGCTTCAATTGGCTTTAACGGATGAAAAAGTAGCGGATGCCATTGACTTTGAAGCGATTCTGAAAAAAGAGAAAGAACAGGAAGCAATGCGTTCCAAAGAGGAGAAAACACCAATTATCTGATTGTTTTGAATGAAATTTGAATTACAACATACTGATCCGAAATCAAATGCCCGTGCCGGTCTGATTACGACAGACCACGGGCAAATCGAGACGCCTATTTTCATGCCAGTAGGTACACTGGGCAGTGTAAAAGCGGTTCATCTGCATGAATTGAAAGAGGATATCAAGGCACAAATCATTTTAGGGAATACCTATCATTTGTACCTTCGTCCAGGTCTTGAAGTGCTTGAAGCTGTCGGAGGGCTGCATAAATTCAACGGGTTTGACCGTCCGATGCTGACCGATAGCGGCGGTTTTCAAGTGTTTTCGCTTTCGGGCATACGCAAGCTGAAAGAAGAAGGCGTAGAATTCCGTTCCCATATCGACGGCTCCAAACACCTGTTCACGCCCGAACGGGTCATGGATATCGAGCGGACAATCGGAGCCGACATAATCATGGCATTCGATGAGTGCACTCCGGGTACGGCAGAATATGACTATGCCAAGAAATCCATGGAACTCACCCATCGCTGGTTAGACCGTTGCATGGTACGTTTCAACGAGACAGAGCCCAAATACGGATATAGCCAGTCGCTTTTCCCTATCGTTCAAGGTTGTGTGTATCCGGATTTGCGGAAACGTTCGGCTGAATATATCGCTTCAAAAAATGCGGACGGAAATGCGATTGGAGGATTGGCAGTAGGCGAACCTACGGAAAAGATGTACGAAATGATTGAAGTGGTCAACGAAATCTTGCCCGCCGATAAGCCCCGTTATTTAATGGGGGTAGGAACTCCGGTCAATATTCTAGAAGGCATCGAACGGGGAGTAGACATGTTCGATTGTGTCATGCCTACCCGCAACGGGCGAAACGGGATGCTCTTCACCAAAGACGGCATCATGAATATGCGCAACAAGAAATGGGAAAAAGATTATTCCCCCATTGAAGCGGACGGAGCCTCCTACGTAGACACGATGTATAGCCGTGCTTACCTGCGCCATTTGTTCCATGCCCAAGAATTGTTGGCACTGCAAATTGCTTCTATCCACAACCTGGCTTTCTACTTATGGCTAGTAGGCGAAGCACGCAAACACATTATCGCCGGAGATTTCACTACATGGAAACCGGCTATGGTAAAACGAATTTCCACGCGTTTGTAATATTATATAGATGATGAAACTGGAGCAACTTAAACAGAAAGTTACGTTACCTAAAACAGCTAAGCTCATGCCTTTCCTGAAAAGCATTTTCAAACAGAAATGGCTGAAACGGCTTGACCGGTACATTATCGTCAAGTTTCTGGGAACATACTTCTTTGCTATCGCTTTGATTATTTCCATTTCTGTAGTATTTGACATCAATGAGAACATCGACCGTTTCATTAATAATAAAGCGCCGCTCGAAGCCATTGTTTTTGATTACTACCTGAACTTCATCCCCTACTACACCAATTTGTTCAGTCCGTTGTTCGTCTTTATTGCGGTGATATTCTTTACCTCAAAGCTTGCGGAGAATTCCGAAATCATCGCGATGTTCTCTACAGGCATGAGCTTTAAGCGGCTGATGGTGCCTTACATGATATCGGCGGCCATTATCTCGGCTGTGACTTTTATGTTAGGGACAGAGGTCATTCCCAAAGGAAGCGTTACACGATTGAAATTCGAGGAAAAATACAAGAAAAAGAAATCTGCGGATTATGCCCGTAACATCCAGCTGGAAGTAGATAGCGGGGTAGTCGCCTATATGGAGCGTTACGAAAATTACAATAAAACCGGATACCGATTTTCATTGGATAAATTTGAAGACCACAAACTGGTGTCTCATCTGACTGCGCGCCGCATTACGTACGATACAGCCTCTTATCATAAATGGATTATCCGTGACTATATGATTCGGGAAATGCGTGGCATGAAAGAAGTAATTACCCGGGGAGAACGCATCGACTCCATCATTAAGATGGAACCGCAAGACTTTCTGATTACACGTGGCCAGCAAGAAACCATGACCAGCCCGCAACTGCGTGAATATATTCAAAAACAGAAACAACGCGGATTCGCCAACATTAAGGAGTTTGAAGTAGAATACCATCGGCGCATAGCCATGTCTTTCGCCGCATTTATCCTAACAGCTATCGGGCTTTCGCTTTCTTCCCGGAAAGTGAAGGGAGGTATGGGGCTTCATTTAGGTATCGGTTTGGCATTAAGTTTCTCTTATATCTTATTCCAAACCATCTCAGCCACTTTTGCCATCAACGGAAACATGCCTCCGGCTCTTGCTATTTGGATTCCAAATATCCTCTATTTGTTTATTGCCATCTACTTATATCACAAAGCACCGAAATAAAAAGAGGAGTTACTTTACCGTAACTCCTTTTCATCAAAGTAAGCATTCGATAAACTACAGTCATTAAATATCTATA
>ULXT01004150.1_pt1 | contig 39631 bp, 27 predicted proteins | sample 1961571 | NCBI WGS metagenome assembly ULXT01 (sample SAMEA4835846, study PRJEB28245) | human gut metagenome | biome: gut microbiome; material: fecal sample | place: Denmark | collected 2008
GTTCCAGTTCCAGATTCATTTCAAATTTGGTGTTTCGGGTTGAAATGATTGGAAGCCCGAGTGCCAGTGCCTCTACCAGCGTAGTTAGTCCGACAGTGTAAGGATAGTTAAGGCAGGAAATGACGACAACCTTTGAGCGAGCTACCTCCAGTGCTAACTGATACGGTATGATACCTTCTACTATGTGGATATGGATATTGTTTTTCCCTTGAAACCGGTTGGTGATTTCCTCATATTTCTGGTCACCGTTAGCTGGGGAAGTATAGAGGTCGAATTCCAGTCCGGTATGGCTGAAAGCCTGGAGTAAGGTTGCCAGGTCTCGATTTTCCTTTCCTGTAGAGATGAACTCTTTGTCTTTCGCCTCATTCCGCATGCGGTCGTAGAAGTTCAGATCGGCCCCCCAATGGATAAGGTACATGTCTTTTTCTTTTACCTTTCCAGTTTTCAGGGAATCGTCTATTAATGCCTTGCTGAAAAAGAACATACAGTCTATACCCTTATAGAAAAGGCGGGAAAGAAGATTTTTCAGCCAACCTTTGCTTTGGGGGATGGCTTGGTGATGCCAGACGGCTATTGGCTTACGGAACAGGCCGAGAGCTCGTAAGAATATGAGAAGTTCCAGTCCCCGGTAAGAGGTGCCATAAACTACATCATAATTTTCTTTACACCCCAGAATGGTGTGTAGGTTATACCACATCAGTTTCCAGCGTGAGGTGAAATGTTTGTATGGGTGAAGCACTGGGTCAATCCCGTTTTTAGGGAAGTGGGTAAGTCCGTATAGGATATGTCCAGGATGTGTATGCTCCTTCCATTCTTTTAGGGCAGAAGCAATAGGTCGGGTGTGGTAATAGTATATTTTCATGCGCCGAAGTCTCCTTTCAATGTACGTTTGATGCGTCGTATGGCCTTTGCCATGAATGAATTGGTGCGGGCATAGTAGCGGACATAGGCATTACGTGCCTGTATATTTTCTTCTATAGGGGAAATCTTTTTTACAGGAAGTCGCTCCATGTACAATTCGGATGCGTACAATCCTCCTCCGCCGCAGTTGGTACCGCTTCCATCGAATCCTTCGTTTTGCACCAGCGATTTCCCGACGTTAAGCGAGAGTATGTCTTTTAGAAAAAGTGAAGCATTCCAGCGAATGGCCCATGAATTATTTTTACCTTCAATTTGCCGGCGCAGCATACGGGTGTAACCATATTTGCCGTTAAAGTCGAAGGTATAGGTAAGCTTTCTGCTTTCCAGTTCTGTCAGCAGTGCCTTTCCGTCGGCATTGAAGTGTTTCCAGGCGCGGTCCCAGGTGGCCCAACCCCAGCTTCCGGTCCATTTAATGAGAAAAGTATCGGGCAGGGAGGGGTCATGAGTAAAATCACAGGCCTGAATATGACCTACCCGCTCTTCATCACGATAAGTTTCCAAGGCATCATTCATGAACTGCAGGAAATGAGGGGCCACGACGAGGTCGTCTTCCAGTACGATGACACGACCGTAACGGTTTATCAGGGTTGTCACTCCATCGATGATGCTACGGGCGAGTCCCCAGTTTTCCGCACGTTCGGTAATGGTTATTTTCTTGAATCCTTGTATTGACCGGATAAAGGTGCGTACTTCTTTTACGGCAGCTTGTGATGTTTCATCTTTTGCCGCATCCGAATAGATAAATAATTCGCTTTCGGCTGCCAGTTCATTTTTCAGTAGTGCCTGGATATTCCGGCGGACATGTTCCGGACGGTTATATACAAATAGCAGGATAGGTGCGTAGGTGTTCGTCATTTTATTTGAGGGATTTTACTAATTTAATGATTCGGTTTCCGAAGTGTTCCCAGTTGTTTTCATCCAGAAAGCTCCGATAGTCTTCAAGGGATATGGGAGTCGTTTTATAGCAAGCGACCGTTTTTTCTATATCCTCGTAGTTATGAAACGTGTAGACGTTCAGGCGCTTTTCACGTGCATAATCCTTAAATGAACCTACTTCTGGTCCGATAATCTTGCTTCCGAAAGAGAGTGAATCCATCAGAATTCCTGAACTCAGCACCGAATCAGGACAATAAGGGGCAAGCACAAACGCCGATTTCCGGATATAGTGTGCCAGTTCCTCGAATGAAGGGCTTTCACAGATAAAAGTGACGTTCGGGGGCGCTATCTGGCGTATCTCATTGGCTAATGAATTCGGTGAACATTTTCCAATAATACATACTTTGAGGTCTTGCGGATTGTTCTTCAGATAGGAAAGATATTCCAGTACTCCTTTATAGGGTGAAATGTTTCCCCAGATAAGTATGTCGTATTCCGGTATTTCTGCAGGTAGTGATTCCGGCAGACGGTTTTTGGTAGGATGATGAAGGAAATGTATTTTTCCGGCGGCATAGGAATAATGAGCCTCAATCATTTCTACACCTTCGGTGGCATGCGTCAGGATAAGGTCCGATTTTTGTGCGATGAAGCGGGTGAGGAATTTTTTCAATCGTGCATGGCCTCCAGCATGAGGCTTTTTGTTGTGTAATACCCATACTATTTTCCGTCCGCATAGTTTCAGCAGTATGACGAAGCAGACTGCCACAACAGACTGAAATGGTCCGTATTTGAAATCGGGAATACTTTCGAACCAGTTAAATATAAATACATCTCCCCACCGTTTGGGAGGCAGCAGGCTGAACAATGGGTTCTTGTGTGGCGGATTGACCACTTGGGATACATTTTCCTGCTCTAATGCAGCTACAAAATCACGGATATAAGGATTGGCCTTCTGGTGAGGAAGGATGCGCAAACGTGGAAAAACGGTGAAGCGAATCATATTCTTACGATTTTAACAGATGATGAACTGGCTGCAGTCGCGAATGAAATACAATGGTGTGAAAAATGACTTGATACATGATTGCAGCGGGTTGTGATAGGGATAAAGCTGTTTACGGTTGTGGCAGCAGAGCATACAGCTTTGCAGAATGCCCCATAAATTCCCTTTTTTCATGCAACGTATAATTTTTGCAGCTGCATAGTCTGTAAAGGGGTAATCGCTTAGAGCCATGAAATAACGTTGGGTAATCTTGCGCTTATCCTTATTGCTCAGGGTTTGTACTGCGGATACCAAGCCTTTCAGCAAGCTGTAGTGGCTGCTGCTCTGATAAGAAGTGGCTTGGGGATGACGGCGCCAGTACACCAATGCTTCATTTATGAATCTTATAGGTCCGCAGGTCACGGCTGCCAGCATCAGTAGTGAATCGTAGGATATACGATGTTCCTTTTCCACTGCTTCCATGAAGCGCGGAAGGATGGTGCGGCTGAAAAAGCATTCATGACCGGGCACATAGGGTTTCATCAATAGGAAAAGCGGGTTATAAAGCACGTTGGATGCATTTTTCATTCCCAGGGAGTGTGTGATGTCTGTTGTGAAGAGCTGGGAATTGTGGAATAACAGGCTGTAGCCTTCGACGTGTTTCATCAGTACCTCAATCTTGTCGGTACGCCAAATGTCATCCTGGTCGGTCGAGGCAATGTATTCTCCTGTAGCCCGGGTGAAAGCGGTTGAGAAATTATAGTTGAAGCCCAGTGACTGTTCGTTCACAAACAGCTTTACGCGGGAATCCTTCTGCTGGTATTCGCGGACAATTTCAACTGTACGGTCGGTAGAACGGTCATCCTGAATAATCAGTTCGTAAACGGGGTAGGTTTGGTTCAGGATGGATTCAATCTGTTCCCGGAGATATTTCTCTCCGTTATAGGTACACATTACTACCGAAACTTTTACCTGTGGCGTAAGGGCTTCTTTCATAAAAGGTTTTATTTGTAATTTCTATCTGCAAAAGTAATAAAGATAGATAAACTTATCTTATTTTTTTCTTGTCTTCTTCAGCAGATAGCTGAGGCTTTCCTTGAAGGTTTCTGAACCGCATATCCACATCAGTCCTCCATAGAGTATGGCTGTAACGGTTATCTTGGTAAGGATGAGCAGATAGATGTCAGTTATATGCCCAGTGATAAAGTAGGCCGCAGCTATGGCAAGTAGAGCTATACCAGCATACGGAACTACATCTTTTAGTGCGGCCCATAGAGAAAGTTTTATCTCACGGGACACAAAATAATGCCATACAAACAGCCATCCGATATTAATAGCCACATAGACTGTCAGCATGTTTTTCAGTCCGTACGGGCTGAGTATCAGCATGGCAATCAATTGCAGGATGCCCAATGTGATGGTATTCCACATGAAGATATTGGATTTTCCTTTGCTGATAATAAGGTTTGAATAGAGGGCTGTAATGGGGATAAATGCACCACCTATTGCAAGTATTTGCAGGATATGTGCGCTGGGTAGCCATTTGGCTGTGATGGTAATCGTAATCAGTTCTGGAGCGATGAACGATAATCCCAACATGGAAGGAAAAGCAATGAAGGCTGTGAATCGGAGCATTTTGCGGAAAACGCGCTGCTGGCGTGTCAGGTCGCTTCCTACCTGATTGAACATGGGCTGTGCCACACTGCCTACCATGCTGCTGATAAAGGAGTGTCCCATGTAGTTCCATTTGTTGGCTTGGTTAAATTGTCCAACTTCTTTTTCGGAATAGTATTTCCCTAAAATGATGGAAAACAAGTTATTGTTGATATGATTGAAGATGTTGGTTATCATCAGTTTGGCACTGAAGTTTACCATCCCTTTCAGGGGTTTGAAACTGAATTTCAGGGTGGGTCTCCAGGGGGAAAAACTCCACAGGCAGATGTTCAGGACACTGATGTAGACAATGCTTTGTGTTGCAATGCTCCAGTAAGAACATCCCAGGCAGGCCATAATGATTCCTACGATACCTGAAACGGCTAGTCCGCTGATGCTGGCAATGGTTTTTTGTTTGACCATCAGGTTGCGGAACAAATAAGCATTCTGTGAAATGCCCAGGCTGGAAATAACAAAGCCTAAAAAAGCATATCGAGCCAGAGGAATCAGATTTTCATTGTCGTAGAAATCGGCTATCAGTGGGGCGCAGAAAAACAAGATGAGGTAGAGTGTGACACTTATGGCGCTGCTGAACCAGAATACGGCGTTGTAATCTTCGTGACGGATTTCTTTCTTGTTGGCAAGTGCCGAAGTGAATCCGCTTTCCTGAAGAGATGCTGCAATGAGAGAAAAGATACTCAGCATACCTATCATACCGTAATCGGTATCATTCAGAATGCGTGAAGTCACGATTCCGAATATCAGGTTCAAGAGCTGCATAGCACCGTTATTGATGCCACTCCAAAACAAGCCTTTTGCCGTTTTTTCTTTAAGTGACTCTGCCATATTTGAGGATTGTGTGGAGTTTATGAAGAAAAGAAAATTGAGAATGGCGGGGTTCTCTTATCCGCTCATTCTCAATTTCTTTAATTATTTAAAGTAGATTATTTTACTTCGCTTCCTGGTTTTACTTCGTTCAAAGTAGTGGTAACGGACAATGAACCGTCAAAGTTTTCTGCGCTGAGAATCATACCTTCGCTTACCAGACCGTTCTTGAACTGACGAGGAGCTAAGTTGGCGATAAACAGCACTTGCTTGCCTACCAGGTCTTCCGGTTTGTAATGCTGAGCAATACCGCTGACAATGGTACGGTTTTCCAGTCCGTCGGCAATCTTGAATTTCAGCAGCTTCTTCATCTTAGGTACGTTTTCGCATTCCAATACAGTACCTACACGGATGTCGAGTTTCTCAAATTCTTCGAAAGCAATGGTCGGTTTAATCGGATTTGCCTTGTAATTGGCTGCTTCGTTGGCCTTCTTGGTAGCCAGCAATTTATCTACCTGTGCCTGAATAACGTCGTCTTCAATCTTTTCGAACAACAGTTCAGGCTTGTTCAGCTGATGGCCTTCTGCCAGCAAGTCTGTACGTCCCAACTGTTCCCAGTCGAAGCTTTCCATGTTCAGCATCTTGCGTAGTTTTTCAGAACTGAACGGCAGGAACGGTTCAAAAGCAATGGCCAGGTTGGCAACCAACTGCAATGAAATGTTCAGGATAGTAGCCACGCGTGCCATGTCGGTCTTAGCCAGTTTCCATGGTTCTGTGTCTGCCAGGTATTTGTTTCCGATGCGGGCCAGGTTCATGGCTTCTTTCTGTGCGTCGCGGAATTTGAACACGTTCAGCAGTTTTTCTACTTCTTCTTTTACGTCGGCAAATTCCTTCAGTGTTTCACGGTCGTAGTCGTTCAATTCGCCACAAGCCGGAACCTTTCCATCGAAATATTTGTGAGTCAGTACCAATGCGCGGTTTACGAAGTTACCGTATACTGCTACCAGTTCGTTGTTGTTACGAGCCTGGAAATCTTTCCATGTAAAGTCGTTGTCCTTAGTTTCCGGAGCGTTGGCAGTCAGCACGTAGCGCAATACATCCTGTTTGCCAGGGAAATCCTGCAGGTACTCGTGCAACCATACTGCCCAGTTGCGTGAAGTTGAAATCTTGTCACCTTCCAGGTTCAGGAATTCGTTAGAAGGCACGTTGTCCGGAAGAATGTAGCTTCCTTCTGCTTTCAACATGGCTGGGAATACGATACAGTGGAACACGATGTTATCTTTTCCAATAAAATGAATTAGGCGTGTTTCAGGGTCTTTCCACCATTTCTCCCATGAGTCGGGCAACAGTTCTTTTGTGTTAGAGATATAGCCGATAGGTGCGTCGAACCATACATACAATACTTTTCCTTCTGCACCTTCTACCGGAACCGGAATACCCCAGTCAAGGTCGCGGCTTACGGCACGAGGCTGCAGTCCCATATCCAGCCAGCTCTTGCACTGTCCGTACACATTCGGACGCCATTCCTTGTGGTCTTCCAGAATCCATTTGCGCAACCAGCCTTCGTGTTTGTCAAGTGGCAGGTACCAGTGTTTGGTTTCCTTCATGACAGGCTGACTTCCGCTGATGGCACTTTTCGGGTTAATCAGTTCTGTAGGAGAAAGTGTACTTCCACATTTCTCGCACTGGTCACCGTAAGCACCTTCTGCATGGCAGCGAGGGCATTCTCCCGTGATGTAACGGTCAGCTAAGAATGTGTGAGCTTCCTCGTCATAATATTGCATGGAAGTTTTTTCGATAAACTCATGCTTGTCATACAATTTACGGAAAAAGTCAGATGCCAGCTGATGGTGAGTGGGTGAAGAGGTACGTCCGTACACATCGAATGAGATACCGAACTCTTTGAAAGAATCCTTGATGAGGGTGTGATAACGGTCCACAATATCCTGTGGGGTTACACCTTCTTTCTTGGCGCGGATAGTGATGGGCACTCCATGTTCATCCGAACCTCCGATAAAGAGCACGTCTTCTTTTTTCAGGCGCAGATAGCGCACGTAAATATCGGCCGGCACATAAACCCCTGCCAGATGGCCGATATGGACCGGACCGTTGGCGTATGGCAGAGCCGATGTGACGGTCGTCCGTTTAAAGTTCTTTTCCATATACGTATATAGTTTATTCTAAGTTGCAACCTTACGATGTGCAAAGATACGATTTATTTGGAAATTATTCTTTTTTGCGGCGTGCGAAGCGAATTTTTCGAGGATGGTTTTAAGATATAGAAGTAAATGCTTGTAGGTAAAGTTGTTTTTGTATTGAAGAGTATTTTAAAACGTTAATAATAAATTCTCTGTTTCACACTGTGGGATACAAAACCCACAGTGTGGGATATATATTTCACAGTGTGAAATACAAATCCCGCAGTGTGAAACAGAGAATTATTCAGGGTGTTCAGAAGTATTCTTTGCGGAGTTTATGATTATATGCGGAGGAAAGTTGAGGTTTCCTGTCAGGGCTGTAGGAATAGAATAGTTGAAACTTCTTTGTAACCTTATTGTGCCATAGTTTTAATTAACCTGCAATCATTGTGCAATGCCCCCCTCATACTTTTGCATAGAAATTTTATTCTATTAACGAATTATGAAAAAAGTAATTGGATTGTTTTGTTTAATTGTCTGTATGACAGGGTTTTTTACAAGCTCTGTTCAGGCTGAGAATTTTGAAGATGATTGGATTCAAGGTCTTGTAGTAGACCAAAATGGAGAACCCGTAATCGGTGCCAGTATTTTTGAGAAGGGAACTCAAAATGGAACGGTGACGGATGTGGATGGTAAATTTAAACTGGATGTGCAGAGCTATGACCATACACTGGAAATATCTTATATCGGTTATACCACACAGCGTATAAAACCGAAAAAGGGAGACAATCTGCATATTGTGCTGGTTGAGGACTCTAAAACGATGGATGAGGTTGTGGTAGTAGGATATCAGACCATGCGTAAAACAGATGTGGTGGGAGCTGTTTCCAGTATCAAGTCGAGAGAGCTGAATGTAACGACTCCTACTGTAGGACAAAGTTTGGTTGGTAAAGTTTCAGGTGTACAGATTGCTCAGGTAAGTGGTGCGCCTTATGGAAGTACGAAAATTCGTGTACGTGGTGTGGCTTCTATCAATGCAAGCTCCGACCCGCTTTATGTAATTGACGGGTATCCTTCAAATGATGATTTGATGCTGAATCCTGAGGATATTGAATCTATTGAAGTGTTGAAGGATGCGGCTTCGGCAGCTATCTATGGTTCACGTGCTGCCGGTGGTGTAGTTCTTATTACAACGAAACGTGGTAAGGAAGGTAAAGTAAAAGTAAACTATAATTTCCAGTTGAGTGTCAATCAGCTTGCCAAGAAGATTGATTTGCTCAATTCAGCCCAGTTTGCCGATTTGGTGGTAGAAGGACGTAATAATGCGTATAAAAATATTCTTGTGACAGCAGGCAAGCCTTGGGATGATTCATATATTCATCACACGAATGCGGAACGTGCCCAGCAAATAGGCTCTGCTAACAGTGCGGCTATGATTCCTGAGTTCCTTTATGATTTTGAGAAAGGTGAAGTGATTACTCCGCAGTATGATACAGACTGGCAGGATGAATTGTATCAGAATGCATTGTCACAACGTCATCATATATCGGTAAATGGTGGTACCGATAAAATACGTTATGAAGTGAGCATGGGTTATCAGAATCAAGAAGGTATTATTTTATCAACAGGCCAGAAACGCTTGAATTTGCGTGCAAATTTGGATGCGGAAATTAGCTCAAAATTCAGAATTGGAGCTACTATTTCAAATACTTCAAACTGGAACCGCGAGGTCCAGGAGGGGCGTTTCAATCAAGGACCTATTTTAGGTGCATTGATTTATGCCCCGATTTTTCCTTGCTACGATGAAAACGGGGAACTTGTAAAAGGAGAAATGACGTCGTATGCAAGTGAATATGGTTTCCAGCAGATTGAGAATCCGGTTGCGCTGGCTACGGAAACAAAAATACGCCGCAATGGAATAAGAAATACATATAATGTAACTGCTACATATGAACCGGTAAAGAATCTGTTCTTGAAAGCAAACTTGGGTATGTATACTTATTCTGAAAAGTATGAGTTTTATCGTCCTACGAGTCTTTCTGATGGAGCAAATCCTCCTTATTCTGATCAGGCTAAGGCAGCAGCCAATGCAATTGCGAATACTACTTTGAAATCGGACTACCTGGCAGAGTTTACAGCCAACTATAATAAAACGTGGAATGAGGTACATAACTTTAGTGGAGTAGCCGGTTATTCTGTACAGAAAGATATGATAGATGTATTGGGTGTGAAGGCTACAGGCTATGAAGATGACCATATCACAGAAGTGACCGGACACGGAGCAGATCCAAGTGACATTCAGTTGAACAATACTTATAAGTCGAACTGGACAATGCTCTCTTATTTTGCGCGCTTGAATTATAATTATGCGAACAAATATTATTTGACTGCTTCATTCCGTGGTGATGCTTCTTCACTTTTTGGTCCTGAAAACCGTTGGGGATATTTCCCTTCTGTTTCTGCTGCCTGGACACTTTCTAACGAAGACTTCTGGAAAGATAATTTGGGAGAGTCAACTTCATTCAAGTTGCGTGCAAGTTGGGGTATGAGCGGAAATAATAATATCGGTAATTATGAGTATGCCACCATTATGAGTTCACCGTCCGGTGCTGTCTTTGGAAATGGTACTATTGTGTCAGCAATGTATCCGGGTGGTGTGAAAGATAATGCGATTGGATGGGAAACTACTTCTCAGTATAACGTAGGATTTGATTTGTCTTTATTTAATAACCGACTTTCAGTTTCGGGAAACTATTATTTAAGTTATACAAAAGATTTGCTTTTCGAACAGCCTATTTCTGCTATTTCGGGTGCTAATTTTATGCTGACTAACTTGCCAGATTCAAAAATCCGTAATACCGGTTTTGATCTTCAGTTGGATGCACGTGTACTTACCGGCAAAGATTATAGCTTGAACGTAAGTGGAAACATATCATTGAACCGTAATAAGGTGCTTAACTTAGGCGGAAACAAAATTATCACTAACGGTGCAGAACGCTCTTACATGACTCATATAACGGAAGAAGGACAGCCTATCGGTATGTTCTATGGATTTAAGGTCGCAGGTATGGTTACAGAAGCGGATATGGCCGGCCTGGCAGCTGATGATGCAGTCTATAAGGCTAATGGCAACTCCTTCCCGGAAGGCTATGAATTGCAGGGACCTCCTCGTTCGTTATCTCAGTCTGTAGCTCTTCAGCCTGGTGACTTGTATTTTGAGGATGTAAATGGAGATGGAGTTGTAGATGACGATGATAAAAGAGTTATTGGTAACCCACATCCGAAATTTACGTACGGATTTAATGTAAATGGTAACTATCGTGATTTGGACGTAAGTGCTTCATTCAATGGCTCATATGGAAATAAAGTGTTGGATGGTCAAGATTATTACCTGTTTAACATGGAAGGTTCTGGTAATCAGTATTCTGTAGTAGACGACCGTTATCGTAATCCGGAAAATCCAGGAAATGGATGGGTATACAAAGCATCACGAGGAGGTACGCAGAGCAATAGTACTCGTCTTTCTACGTTCTATTTGCAGGATGGTTCTTTCTTCCGTTGCACTAACATTACTGTAGGTTACTCATTCCCGAAAATCAAGCAATGGTCAGATGGAGTAATCAGTAATTTGCGTCTCTATGTAGCTACAGATAATCCGTTCACTATTACTAAGTATAAAGGATATAACCCAGAGGTAGACTATAACAACGGATCAAACTTGACTCCGGGTGTAGATTATGGTAAATACCCTTTGATGAGAGCTTATAATATGGGTATTCAGTTAACATTCTAAAGATTGGAAAAATGAAAAGAAATATATTTTTAGCATCACTTTTTGCGATGGGAGTGCTGACACTTCCTTCTTGTACGGATTTTCTTACAGAAAATGACCCTAATCATATTGTAGCAGAAAATTTCTTCTCAACTGAAAATGACGTGGAACGTGCAGTAAATGGAGCCTATATGGCGTTACGGTCTGGTTCTTGTATGGGCGAAGGAAGTACTGCTTACACGGAAGAACGTTCGGATAATGCAGGACGATGGGATAATCAGTCTGCTGCGGGAGAACCTTTCCAGTTCACGGATTTCTCTTTGCTGCCGAGTAATACCTACCTGAAGTCTCACTGGAATGCCATGTTTACGACTATCAACAATGCCAATTTCGCCATTAAAGGGGCCGAAAGCATTTCATTCGATGAAGAGGCCCAGAAAAATGAGTATTTGGCTGAGGCAAAGTTTGTACGTGCATTGGCTTATTTTGATGTGGTACGTAAATGGGGGGATGCTCCTTTAGTTACTCAATATCTGTCTACTCCAGATGAAATTACAGCTAATACACATCGTGTGGATAAATCGCAGGTGTATGCCTTGATTGTAGAAGATTTGAAATTTGGTCTGGATAAGAATGCGCTGCCTGATTATACCGAAGCAGAAAGAGGACGAGCTAATAAAGCGGCTGCGGCAGGATTGTTAGGAAAAGTATATCTTACTATGGCTCATGTGCTGGAAGACGGTAAGCGTAATGAGTATTTGGACAATGCTAAAACTTATCTTGAGCAGTGCTATGAAATGAGAAGCTTTGGCGAATTAAGAGAAATTTCTTTTGATCCGGAAGCCTCAAATGGTGTATTTAATGTGAATAACAAGACTGCTTGTCCGGAAATTCTTTTTCAGATTGTGTATAAGCAAGGAGATAAGGATTATCACTCAAGCATTGCCAAAAATACTCAGCCTGGGGGAGAAACGACTAACTCTCTTTATGCCACACAAGGGGTACCTATGCTGAAAGTGACACCTGATTTGGTAAAGGAATTTGAAACGAGTGATAACGGCTATGGTTGGACAGACGCACGTTATGCTTATTCTGTAGGGCATTCAGATAGCCAGAATTGCTATTATGTAACGAAATATCGTGATAAAAGTGACGCGGCTGGTACATTAGGTTATGGAGGAAACGACTGGATTGTACTGCGTTATGCTGACGTAATCTTGATGCTGGCAGAAGTCTATGAAGAGCTGGATGATGCAGAGACTGCTATTTCATATTTGAATAAAGTGCGTGCTCGTGCGGGTGTTCCTGATTATGAAATAGTAAAGAATGATCCGGTTTACAGTCATAAATTCCCGACATTGAAATTGGCTATTCTTCATGAACGCCGTGTAGAGCTGGCATTTGAAAATCAGCGCTGGTATGATTTGTTGCGTTTCTTTACTCCTACTGAACTTGTAGAGTATATGCATGCGAAAAGTCAGGATGACTATAACGAATCAAATTTACAGAACTTTACGGAAACAGATATTTATTATCCGATTCCTTATGATGAATGGTTGTTGAATCCGGAAGGAATGTATCAGAATGAAGGATATTAATCGCTAAAATAGAATTTTAAGATGAAGAAAATTACTTGTATGATTTTTCTTCTCTGCACAGTCTTTGTACTCTCTGCTCAGGAGAGTGCAAAGACTCTTGTGGTAGATTTGAAGAGTCATGAAACGAAAAAAGTATTGGTAGTGGCTCATCGTGGCGACTGGAGAAATGCACCTGAAAATTCATTACAGGCCTTTCAGAATTGTATTGCGATGGGAGTTGACATGATTGAGATTGATTTGAAGATGACAAAAGACAATCAGCTGGTAATTATGCACGACAATACTATAGACCGTACGACCGACGGAAAGGGAAAAGTTTCGGATTATACGTTGGCAGAATTGCGAAAGTTTCATCTGAAAAATGGATTGGGAAGAGTTACTTTTCATCCAATTCCGACTTTGGAGGAGGTATTGGAACTGACAAAAGGAAAAATTCTGATAAACATAGATAAGGGTTATGATTATTTTCAAGAGGTGTATAAGTTGTTAGTAAAAACACAGACAATAGACCAGGTGGTGATAAAGTCCGGATATGCTTATGAAAAAGTCAAGGCCGAAAATGGAGATGTACTTGACAAAGTTATCTATATGCCGATTGTAGACCTGAACAAGCCTGATGCAGAGCTATTTATTGAAGGGTATAGACAGATGAGACCTGTGGCAATGGAATGTTGCTTTTCAGAAGTAACTCCGGAAGTTTTACGTTTACTTCAAAAAGTGAAAGATAATGGTTCTAAGATTTGGCTGAACGGATTATGGCCTTCATTGAATGGTGGGCATGATGATGACCGTGCTGTGGAATTGAATCAGAAAGATGAAAGCTGGGGATGGTTGTTAGAAAAAGGAGCTTCATTAATTCAGACAGACCGTCCTGTGCAGTTATTGCAATATTTAAAAGAGGAGGGCAGACGATGAAAAAGATAGGTATATGCTGTTTGGGCTTACTGTTTTCTCTATGCTCGTATGCACAAGTCCAGAGGGAATACCATTTAATCTCCACGGAGAAGGTAGAGAATAAAGCATATTATTTTACGGCTTTGTTACGTGAGTTTGGCGAAGTAGATTCCATGATTTGCCATGACCCTGTTTTGAAAAAAATGGGGCTGAAGAAATTAGAGCGTTTGCATGAGGCAAAAACTTCGCAGGAGCGGGTGGAAGCGATGAAATTCTCTACAGAAGAGATTACAGAAGCTGGAAAAGCATTGGCAAATCTGTATAAGCCGGGAAATCCGATTGATCAGTTGTTGACAAGGCATATAATCCCTTCCGGTTGCTATCAGCAGTATAAAGAGGATGGGGCAGCGTTCTTGAAAAAAATCTGGGAGCAAGATGCAGAAGGAATGAACTATGCGATAGAGGTGTATGCTGCAGCCCGGCAACCTCATTATCCTCAAATCGATTCTATTGGCTTTTACATACATAGCCGCCGGTTTATCGAGGAAATTCTTCCTGCTTGTCAGCAAAATATTGCATTTGAGGTAAAAACGCATCCTGTTTTTTATTCTGTACCTATGGCTGCCGTTAAGGCTTTGCTTGATGTGAACGACCGCCGTCAGTCGATTGATTATGAGCCTCTGTGTTCGACAGAAAACAGAATGGCATATACTCAGGTTAGCCAAACAGAATGGAACAATTATCCTTATACAGCCATTTTAGTGTTAGGCGCAGGACCCGAGGAACCCAATGTCTCTATTAGCCCGGAAGGGAAGCTTCGTTCTGCCTATGCAGCCATGATGTATCGTCAGCATCAGGCACCATTTATTATTGTATCGGGAGGAAGGGTACATCCATATCACACTCCTTACAATGAGGCTTTTGAAATGAAAAAGTATTTGATGGACGTTTGGCAGATTCCGGAGAGTGCCATTATTATAGAGCCTCATGCGCGACATACTACCACGAACTTTCGTAATGCAGCACGTATTATGTTCCGTAACGGTTTTCCTGTAGAAAAGGCCGCAGTGGTAACGTCTTCTTTTTCTCATTTAAATTTTGTGGAAGGAATGGATTCACGTTGTCTTCGTGAATTAGGTTATGTACCTTATCGTTTAGGGAAAAGGCTGAATGAGCGTATGATGGAATTTTTCCCACTGCAGGAGTCATTGATTATTCAGCCTACAGAACCCATTGATCCTTGAGTCGGAATTATAACTTGAAACGAGAATTAGTCTTATGAAGATAAAAGCATTTTTGTTTTTTCTATGGTGCCTGTTTCCCCTTTTGTTATCTGCGACACCTCATAACATTGCCTCTCTGGCAAAGGTCTCTTGCTCTTCAGCTGCAGGGAAGGAGGTGGATGCAACACGTGTGTCAGACGGGCTTATACGTATACTGAATACAGGAGAATGGCGTTCAGGTAGCCGCCTGGATATGAGGGGCAGGGTTCGTTCCTTCCCCTGGGTACAATTGGATTGGGATTACCCAGTAAACATCAGCCGGATTATTTTATATGATTGTCCGGATATAAGCAGCCATACGGCGGCAGGTACTCTTTCATTCAGTGACGGAACTTCGATTGATGTAAATTTAATTGCTAATGATGGTGTACCTAAAGTGGTTGATTTTGACTCTAAAAGAGTCAGTTGGATACGTTTCCAGGTAACTGATGGTGAAGGGGAGAATCTTGGTCTTTCCGAGATAGAAGTCTTTCCTGCTCCAGAATCTTATTCTGACTATGTTTCTTGGGTAAATCCTTATGTGGAAACAGCCAAAGGGCGTTATTTCTTTTTTGTGACCGGAAGTCTTCCCTTTGGAATGATGAGCTCTGCTCCTCTGACACGTAATATAAATCAAGGTGGTGGAGGATACAGTTATAACTCTACCCGGGTTTTAGGTTTTCCTCAGATTCATGACTGGGTTATATCTGGTTTGAATCTGATGCCGATAACTGGTCAGATTGATACGCGTAAAGGTGAAAGTGGGTGGAGCTCTTCTTTTTCGCATGATGGAGAAATTGTGCAGCCTGGCTACCATCGGTTATTTTTGGATAGATATGGAATATGGGTAGAACAGACAATCACTGAACGTGTGGGATTTTATCGGCTGACTTATGCACAAGAGTCACTGGCGAAAGTCTTGCTGGGACTTGGCGGACATATATCTACTTCTACGATGGTGGGTGCACACGCTTCGCGCGTAAATGAAACGGAAATCGCAGGATATTTTGACACCACAGGAAGAGTATGGGGAGGAGTCGATAAGGCGCGGGTTTATTTTGTAGTCCGTTTTGAACGTCCTTTTCGTACATTAAACAGTTGGACTGGAAATGAAAGACAATGTGATATTACTCAGATGAACGGCTCTGCAGAGGTGTATACCATACCAGGGTCTTCTTTTAAGCAGTCACCAACTTCTGGAGTAGAAGCTGATTTTGGGGTGTTGAAGCCTGGTGAACAGCTTTTGGTGAAAACGGCCTTTTCCTATGTAAGCATAGAAAATGCAAGGGAGAATATGGACCAGGAATGTTCTCATTGGGATTTTGAGCAAGTGAGGACTGAAGCATTATCTGTCTGGAATGAGTGGTTGGGTAAAATTGATGTAAAAGGTGGAACCAATCAGCAAAAGATGAAATTTTATACGGACTTATGGCATGTGCTGCTGGGAAGGCATAAAATTGATGATATAGATGGCTCTTATCCGGATTATTTGAAGGGAGGGACAAGAGTAGGAAAAGCTACCCGTATCCACACACTTTCTCCAGAGTATAAGTCACGTATGCTGCCAAAAGGAAAGGATGGAAAAGTGATTCATCACATGTATAATTCGGATGCATTGTGGCTGACTCAATGGAATTTGAATACATTATGGGGATTAGCCTATCCTTCTGTATTGGATGAGTTTTCTGCTTCATTTCTTGAATATGACAGGAATGGAGGGTTGTTGCCTCGTGGTCCGTCTGTAGGTGCATATACGTATATAATGACAGGTTGTCCGGCTACTTCGATGATTACAAGTGCATACCAACGTGGTATTTATCGTAAGTGGAATCCGGAGAAAGCTTTTCAGGCGATGAAAAGGAATCATGAAAAAGGAGGAATGCTGGCTTTTGATATGGACCGGGAGCTGGATTTTTATGTAAAACATGGATATTGCCCGAATGATGCCGGTCTGACCATACAGTGGGCTTTTGAAGACTGGAGTTTAGGGCAGATGGCTCTAAAAATGAAGAAACAGAGAGAGGCAAAGTATTTTCAGAAACGTTCTATGGGCTGGAAAGCTTCCTTTCATCCGGAGTTAAAATTAATGATACCGCGAAGTGAAAATGGTGATTGGCTGCATACGGACCCTCTGTCGGAAAAGGGGTTTGTTCAAGCTAATGCATGGCAGGCTACTTTTGGTCTGTCGCACGATATTCAGGGTTTAGCCCGTATGATGGGAGGAAAAGATCGTCTGGCGGTCAGATTGGATGAGGCTTTTCGAAAGTCGGCAGCAGATGATTTTCTGTTTAGCTATGTAAGTTATGCCAATCAGCCGGGTTGCTCAAGTGCACATGTGTTTTCGCATGTAGGATATCCTTGGCTCACTCAGTATTGGGTACGTCAGGTTGGGAAGCAGACGTATGGAGCTATCACTCCGGAAAAGGGATATACTGGAAATGATGAAGACCAGGGACAGATGGCCGGTGTCAGTGCTTTGATGGCAATCGGATTATTTAGTCTGGACGGAGGTTCTTCCTCGCATCCATGCTATGACATCACAAGTCCGGTGTTTGATGAGATTACGATAAAGCTGGATTCTGATTATTATGCTGGAAAAGAGTTTAAAATTGTGGCTCATCATAATTCTGAGGTCAACTGTTATATACAAAAAGCTACGTTGAACGGGAAAGTTTATAATTTCTATCAGTTGCTCCATCCAGATTTTGTACATGGGGGAATATTAGAATTGTGGATGGGGGCTGCTCCTAATAAAAATTGGGGGAAATCTATGTCGGAAAAGTAGTTTGGTAATAATATGAAAAGAACTTTTTTCTTATTGGTTTTAGTGAGTCAGTTTCTTTTAGGATATGCCCAATATTATAAGGAAACAGGGCGTTTTGCTTGTAAGATGGCCAAGCAGGCTGTAGTTGTTGACGAGGGATATATGTATGCTGTTTCAAACAAAACGATAATTAAGTATACATTGTCTGGCGACTCAATTACGGAGTGGAAAGAAACGGAACCAGAAAGTGTCATACACATGAATAGTGGGTGTATCATTGGCGATTTTTTATATTGTGTAAATTCAAATTATCCACAATTGCCGATGACCAGTTCTATAGAGGTTTTTGATAAGAAAACCCTGAAACATGTTAATCACATCAGTCTGGGTATTCGGCATGGCTCATGTACCTGGGCTGTAAAAAAGGGGAATAAATGGTATGCTTTTTTTGCTCATTATGCGAATTATGCACAGCAGCCGGGAAGAGATGTTTCATGGTCGCATTTAGTGGAGTTTGATGAAGAATGGAGAGAGCTACAGGCCTGGGTACTTCCGAAAGACTTGATAAAGAAGTTGAATCCTTGTAGTCTTTCGGGAGGTTTGTTTGTTGGAGATGTGCTGTATTGTACAGGGCATGATGCTGCTGAGTGCTATGTGTTGGCTTTGCCTCAGAAGGGAAGTACTCTCAAATGGCTGAGAACTTATCCGGTTCCTTTTCCAGGACAGGCAATATCTATGGATGAGCAAGGTAATTTGTGGGGAATTGACAGAGCTAATGACATGATTATAAAAGCCACCTTTATGCCGGAGTAAATATGGAGTAAGGTCGTGACTGAATAATGATTCCTTGTTTTTCCTTAATGTAAGGAGAAGCAAGGAATTATTCCAAGGATATGTTGCTTATTCCCGATTCTTATTAATAGATATTTTTAAGACTTAAAAATTAGTCTTTAAAAGTGATGAAGAGAAGAAAAATGCATATTTTTGTATTCGAAACTAAAATCCTTAAATAAATAGTATGAGAAAAATCGCTGGTTTTATTTGTTCATGGTTTAGTGTTTCCTTAATCAATATAGATGATAATTTTTAGTATGAGTGTCGTTGATTTCTGCAGAAACGGTTATTTCTTAAGATAAATGTGTAAACTTTAAATTTGATACAATGAGACATCTGATTTTATGTAGTGTGATGTGGTTGTGTGGGCTGATGATGGCCGTAGGCCAGAATGTACCACAAGTGATTCCTGCCTTGCAGCAGTGGAAATCGGCAAAAGGAAAGCTGGTGCTTCCGGAAACTGGAAAAGTAATCGTTTCTCCGGAGGAAGAAAACGAGCTGAAAGAGGAAGCTGAAATCCTGGCGCAGGACCTGAAGGAAATGTTTGGTTGGGAGTATAGTGTCGTAGTAGGAAAGAAAGAAAAAGGAACTGTTTATCTGACTTTGGGTAAACCGGACAAAACTTTGGGTGAAGAAGGATACCGGATGAATATTCAGGGTGAGGTTACCATTGAGGCACCTACTTCTAAAGGTGTTTTCTGGGGAACGCGTACGTTGCTCCAGATGATTCATAACCAGCCGGAGGGACTGATGAAAGGACGGGCTACGGACTTTCCTTTGTATCCCAACCGAGGATTCATGATTGATGTGGCTCGTAAATTCTTTACGATGGACTACTTGCGTGATTATGTCAGAATTCTTTCGTTCTATAAGTTGAATGAGTTGCAGGTACATTTGAATGACAATGGTTTTGTGGAATTCTTTGGGAATGACTGGAACAAGACGTATGCGGCTTTTCGTCTGGAAAGCGAGCGCTTCCCGGGGTTGACAGCCAAAGATGGTTCTTATACGAAAGAGGAGTTCCGTGATTTCCAGATTATGGCGGCACGTTATGGCATTAACGTGATTCCGGAAATTGACGTGCCGGCTCATTCATTGGCCTTCACACATTATAATCCGCGTCTGGCTGCCGATAATAAGGAATATGGAATGGACCACCTGGATTTGTACAAGCAAGAAGTGTATGATTTTGTAGATACCTTGTTTGATGAATATCTGTCGGGCGAGAATCCCGTGTTCGTAGGACCGGAGGTGCATATCGGTACAGATGAATATAACCAGAAAGAATCGGAACAGTTCCGTCGCTTTACGAATCATTATCTGGATTTTGTGTCAAAATATGGCAAGACTCCGCGTTTGTGGGGAAGCTTGAATGTGATGAAAGGAAATACTCCTGTCGATTTGAAAGGAAAAGTGGTGAGTGCATGGAATTATGACTGGATGGATGTGCAGACTTGTCTGGATGCGGGTGCCAAGGTCGTGAATTTGTGTGATGGACTGTTGTATCTGGTGCCTGCAGCACATTATTATTATGACTTCTTGAATTATCAGTGGCTGTATGAAAACTGGATGCCGGAGATGATGCGGATGGACGATCCGAAGATGACCGTGCGTCATCCCAACTTCTTGGGTGCGATGCTAGCGGTCTGGAACGACCGTGTGGGTAATGGAATCAGCGAACAGGATGTACATTACCGTACCTTCCCAGGCTTGCAGGTGGTGTGTGAAAAGATGTGGAAAGGTGAAAATGCAGATAAAGTGCCTTTTGAACAGTTCATGGCGCTTTGCGCTACTACTCCTGAGGCTCCGGGTGTAAACTTGTTGGCTAAGGTAGACGAGCAGACCACACTGATTGAAGCAGGAAGAGAAGTGACTTTATCTGGTACGGAGATCGTAACTACGGAAGTAGATGAAATAGGCTATCCTTATGCGGTAGAATTTGAATTGTGTCCGGATGCGTCGCCTAATATTGATGCCATATTGTTCAAAGGGCCGCATTCAGAATTTGTTTCCAATTGGCAGAATACCGGCAAGTTTGCTTTCCGTCGTGACGGCTATGAGTTTGTGTTCCATGCATATCGTTTGCCTGCCGGACAATGGACAAAGGTGAGAATTGAGGGGGATGTGAAGGGTACTTCTCTATTTGTGAACGGACAGCTTCAGGAAAGACTGGAAGGTCGTGTTGGTGAAGTGTATAATGAAAAACGGCAGCGGAAGGATCGTTTCTGGTATCAGGAAACCTTGATTTTCCCATTGAAACAGTTGGGGGATACCAAAATGGGATTTAAAGGAAAAGTTAGAAATTTAGTATGTATTCCACTTTAATATTGCAAATGATATGATTAGAATTTATCGTTTTTTGATGGTCCTGGGACTTCTGGTATGGATGGCTCAGAATGTATCTTCGCAAAGCAGATACGATAAAGACAAGCTTTATAATGTATTCCCTGCAAAGGTATCAAATAAGGTACTGGGCTATGATAAGGGTTCGTCTGTGATATTGAAATCCTTGAGTAAGGACGACCAGAAACAGCAGTGGAACATTAACGAGTTATCGGGAAGTTTCCGTTTTGTGAATGTATTCGAAGACAAGGCGCTGAGAGCTGACGTAGACCATAAGGCATTGGTCGTTACAGAGGTAAACGGAAGTGATGAGGCGCAGTTGTGGAGTATACAGGAAACCGCAAACGGGGTGAGACTGGTTCCGGCCAATACTCCGTCACTTATGCTGGTATGTCAGAAGGACGGCCGTCTGCAGTTGATGGACAGAAAGAAGGCTGAAACGATGGAAGCTTCTTTGTTCCAGATACGGGTAAGCGCCGTGCCTATGCCCGAAGGAGCTGGTATGGCTGCACGCGAAAAAGTGTACTGGGAAGATGAAACTCGCTTTGAAGAAAATAAGGAAGCAGGTCATGCCACGTATATGCCTTATCCTTCAGAGAAAGATATGCTGGCAGACAAGGCTTTCTATGACCGCCCTTGGGAGGAAGTACATAACTCTGCCTATATGCTGCTGAACGGTACATGGGCTTTCCATTGGGTGTCAGAACCCTCACAACGTCCGCTGGATTTTTATAAGGAAGATTTCGATGTATCGGGATGGGACCGCATTCCTGTGCCGTCTAACTGGGAAATGCAGGGCTACGACCGTCCGATTTATGCCAATGTAGAATTCCCGCATGCCAACACACCGCCTTATATTCAGGCACGTAAAGGTTTTAACGATGGCGGAAAGAACTATGGTATCAATCCGGTAGGTTCGTATGTACGTACGTTTAATTTGCCGGAAGGCTGGGATGGAAAACGTACTTTCATTCATTTCGGTGGTATTTACAGTGCAGCTTTTGTGTATCTCAACGGAAAATATGTGGGCTATTCACAAGGAGCAAACAATGTAGCTGAGTTTGATGTGACCAAGTACCTGAAGCCGGGTGAAAACCGTCTGGCCGTGCAGGTATTCCGCTGGTCCGACGGTTCTTATCTGGAATGTCAGGATATGTTCCGTATGAGTGGTATCTTCCGTGATGTATATTTATATAATGTACCGAAAGTAAGTGTACGCGATCATTACATTACCTGCCTATTGGATAAGGATAAGAACTATAAGAGTGGAACCATGAATGTGAAGTTGTCTTTGGATAACTGTGACAAGCTGAAGGGTACCAAGAATCTGCTGGTGCGTCTGTTAGATCCGGAAGGCCGTAAGGTAGCCGAGTCGGAAGTGGCTGTGAAATACGCTCCTTCTTCTCCGGTAAGTACGGCTAATGTGTCATTCGATTTGACAGATTTGTCTTTGTGGACTGCTGAAACTCCTACTTTGTATACTGTGCAAGTGATACAGCGTCAGGGAGGAAAAGATGAAATGGCTTTCTCTACGAAGTACGGTTTCCGTGACATAGAGGTGAAAGGCTCATTGCTTTACTTGAATGGCAAACGAGTGTTCTTCAAGGGAACCAACCGTCACGATACGCATCCGATGTATGGGCGTGCGGTGACTACAGAGTCTATGCTGTGGGATGTGCTGACCATGAAGCGGAACAACATCAATACGATTCGTACGTCGCATTATCCGAATGCCGCTAAAATGTATGCCATGTTTGATTACTATGGCCTGTACACGATGGATGAGGCTGACTTGGAAAACCATGCCAACCAGTCTATCAGTGACATGCCTTCCTGGATACCTTCGTTTGTAGACCGTATTGACCGGATGGTATTGAGAGACCGTAATCATCCGAGTGTGATTTTCTGGAGCTTGGGTAATGAAGCCGGAGGAGGAGCCAACTTCCGTGATTGTTATGACGCAGCTAAAAAGCTGGATAGTCGTCCGGTACATTATGAAGGCACACGTGACGGAAAGTCATACGGTGGTAATCGCTTCAGTGATTTCTACTCCAAGATGTATCCGAGCATGGACTGGATGGATGAGCATGTAAGTGCGTTTGAAAAACCGCTCTTCGTATGTGAATATGTGCATGCCATGGGAAATGCCATCGGTAACCTGAAAGAATATTGGGAAAGTATTGAAGGCAGTACGGCTACTATCGGTGGGGCTATCTGGGACTGGGTAGACCAGGCTATTTATGAGCCACATGAAATGAAGAAGGGCATTTACCGCCTGCACACAGGATATGACTTCCCTGGACCTCATCAGGGTAATTTCTGTTCCAACGGCATTGTGCCGGCTACGCGTGAGGAAACTCCTAAACTGAAAGAGGTGAAGGCTGTTTATCAGTATGTCGGATTTAAGTGCATGGGTACGGATGCTTCCCGCAATCTGGTGAATGTACAGGTACGTAACAAGTATGCATTCTTGTCATTGAAAGGCTTCGATTTGAAATGGGAAAGCGTGAAGAATGGAGTGATTGTGGGAGCTGACAGCTTGAAACTGGAAAATATCCTTCCGGGAAATTCTACGGTGCTGAATCTGAAACTGTCTGGAGTAAACCTGGCAGATGCCAAGAAGGCTGGTGATGAAGTGATGGTTAATCTTCATGTGCGTATGTTGGCACCTACAGTATGGGCTGAGGCTGGACATGAAGTCGCAGCTTGCCAGTTTGAATTGCAGAAGAGAGCCGATTTACCACAACTGACGTTTAAGAAGAAGAAAAATGAATGGACCATTCAGGAAACCGATAAACTGTTGATGCTTTATAACAAGCACCTCCGTGCAGCTTTTGATAAAGCTACCGGACAGATGGTACAATTGAACATGGCTGGAAAGGAAATCATCAGCCACAATGGCGGTTTCTTGTATGATAATCACCGCTGGATTGAGAATGACTTGTTTAAGGAAGTTGCTAACGGACTGGATGCAGCCGGTACGTGTGAGGTAAGTGTGGATAAAGGAATTGTACAGGTAAGTACCTCTCGTGGCGGTTCTTTGTGTGCAACCAACATTGTGTACACATTTATGCCGAATGGAGTAATAGACATGGATGTACGTTTCTCTCCTCAGACTGCAAACTTGCGTCGCTGTGGATTGGTTTGCCTGCTGGATTCTACTTTGACTCAGGTAGACTATTATGCACATGGTCCTTGGGAAAACTATGTTGACCGTAAGGATGCATGTCCTGTGGGACGTTACACACTGGATGCAAATGATACCGGCAAGTATGTGAAACCTCAGTCTATGGGTAACCGGGAAGGTTTGCGTAGCATGGATTTGAAGGATGCTTCAGGAAAGGGTATCCGTATCCAGACACAGGGCAATGTTTCTTTCTCTGCTTTACGTTATACGGATGAAGACTTGATGAATACCAAACATACTTGGGAATTGCAACCGCGTCCATACGTAGTGCTTCACCTGGATGCAGCTTTGCGTGGAATAGGAAATGCAAGTTGTGGTCCGGAAACCATGCTGAAATACCAGATTCCACAGAAACCGATGAGCTATAAGCTTCGTATCTCCGCATTGTAAACAAATAGCCTAAAATAGACTTATGAAAAAAATTTATCCCGTTGCCGGTATGGTTGCTTTATCGGCCGTAACTACAGCCTGTCAGCAGGCTGATAAGCAAGAAAAGAAGCAATATAATATTGTGTACATCATGACCGATGACCATACGGCACAGATGATGAGCTGTTATGATACGCGCTACATGGAAACTCCCAATTTGGACCGCATTGCCAATGAAGGAGTGCGTTTCACGAACAGTTTTGTGGCAAACTCGTTGAGTGGTCCCAGCCGTGCCTGTATGATTACAGGTAAGCATTCTTGTGGCAACAAGTTCTATGATAATACTACTTGCGTGTTCGACAGTGCACAGCAAACTTTCCCGAAACTGTTGCAGAAAGCCGGTTATCAGACGGCGATTATCGGAAAGTGGCACTTGGAAAGTCTGCCTTCAGGATTTGATTACTGGCAGATTGTGCCGGGACAGGGGGACTATTATAATCCGAACTTTATTACGCAACAGAATGATACCATTCAGAAACATGGTTACATAACCAACATCATTACCGATGATGCCATCGACTGGATGGAACACAAGCGTGATGACAAGAAGCCGTTCTGCTTGTTCATTCACCACAAGGCTATCCATCGCAACTGGATGGCAGATACTTGTAATCTGGCCTTGTATGAAGACAAAACCTTCCCTCTGCCGGATAACTTCTTTGATGACTATGAGGGACGTGAAGCGGCTGCCGCCCAGGAAATGAGCATCGTGAAGGACATGGATATGATTTATGACCTGAAGATGCTTCGTCCGGATAAGAACTCTCGTTTGAAGACATTGTATGAAAGTTTCCTCGGCCGAATGGATAGTGCTCAGCGTGCAGCATGGGAGAAGTTCTATGGTCCTATTATCGAAGATTTCTACAAGAAAAATCCTCAAGGAAAAGATTTGGCCAACTGGAAGTTCCAGCGTTACATGCGTGACTATATGAAGACGGTGAAATCGTTGGATGACAATGTGGGTCGCGTATTGGACTATCTGAAGGAAAAAGGATTACTGGAGAATACACTGGTAGTGTATACTTCCGACCAGGGATTCTATATGGGAGAACACGGTTGGTTCGACAAGCGTTTCATGTATGAAGAATCCATGCGTACTCCGCTGATTATGCGTTTGCCGGACGGGTTCACTCGTCGGGGAGACATTACTGAAATGGTACAGAACATTGACTATGGACCTACTTTCCTGGATTTGGCAGGAGTAGAAATTCCGTCTGATATGCACGGAGTATCTTTGTTGCCGTTGCTGAAAGGTGAACACCCGAAAGACTGGCGCAAGGCTTTGTACTATCATTTCTATGAATACCCGGCAGAGCACATGGTGAAACGCCATTATGGAGTGCGTACCGACCGTTATAAACTGATTCATTTCTATAATGACATTGATACATGGGAATTGTACGACTTGCAGGCAGACCCGCACGAAATGCACAATCTGTATGGACAGAAGGAGTATGAGGCAGTGGTTGACGAGTTGAAGGCAGAAATGCTGAAACTTCAGGAGCAGTATGATGACCCCGTGCGTTTCTCGCCGGAACGGGATAAGGAATAATCTGTAAGGAAATAGTTATAAATGGAAAATGTCCGGATGGCTTTAGTGAGCAGTCCGGACATTTTTTGTGGTATGCTATAGGAATTTAGCTTCATTCTCAGCTGCTATTTTCTTAATTGCTTGTTGCGAGGTGATGAAACCGCCTCCGAGTACACGGTTCCCTTCGTAGAACACTGCCGACTGGCCGGGAGTGATAGCGGAAGCCTCTTGCTCAAACCGGACTAATAGTTGTCCGTTGTCCAGCAGAATTGCACGGCAGGGAATTGAGCGGCTGCGGTAGCGGATACGTACCGAAAGCTCCTTGCAGTTGAGTAACTCTTCCAGGCTGGCCACGTTATAGTCCTCCACTAACATGTAGTAAGTTTTGAGCTGGTCGGCATCTCCTAACATGACCGTATTCTTGGCCGGATTGATTTTCAGCACATACGCCGGTTTACCCAAAGCAATCTCCAGGCCTTTTCGCTGGCCGATGGTGTAGTAGGCAAACCCCTTGTGCTGTCCCAGTTTCAGGCCTTTGCTGTCCACAAACCATCCCGGACCGATTCTCTCATCAATGTCGGGACAATGCTCTTTCAGGAATTCCCGGTAATCTTTTTCGATGAAACAGATTTCCATGCTTTCTCCTCCTCGTGCTTTGGCTTCAAAACCTTTGGATGCTAAATAATCGCGCACGCTGGCTTTGGTCATTCCTCCTAAGGGAAACATCATGCGCTTCAGAATCTCTTGCGGAAGTTTCCACAGAAAGTAGGACTGATCCTTCAGCGGGTCGTCTCCGGTCAGGATGTAACGATAACCGTTGAGGTCTTTCAGTTGGCAGTAATGCCCCGTAGCAATCCAGGCACAGTTGCATTTGTCTGCCCATTCACACAGAATCCGTTCCTTAAATAAAGGGTTGCACATGACACAGGGGTTGGGAGTGCGTCCACGCATATATTCGTCAATGAAGTATTGCACGATGACTTGCCGGAACTCTGTGCGGACATCGGCCACATGGTGCTCGATGCCTAAACGTGCGGCCAGTTCCTGAGCTTCTATGACTTCATTGGGCTGGTCATTCCCGGGAGTGAAATGAGAGGCCACGTCCCAGGTACGCATCGTGACACCTACTACCTCATACCCTTGTTCCTGAAGCATGATGCAGGCAGCCGAACTGTCTATCCCGCCACTCATGCCAACCAGTACTCGTTTTTCTCTTTCTTTCATGTAAACAAGTTTTGTGTTAGAAGAATAATTCCGGCTGACGGCGGGCACTGAACTTCTCGTGAAGGATGGCAGCAAACGGGGTGCTGAACTCGCGGGCTTCGTTCGGACAGCATTTCACGCAGGCACAGCATTTGATGCACTTGTGAATATCTGTTTCAATGGAGCTTTGGTCTTCACTGAAATGGATGGCATGTGTAGGGCAGACTTCAATACATTCTCCACAAGCAAAACAGCCGTCTGTGCAAGTGGGGCAGGCGGGGGCACCGGGTGTCAGTTGTTTGTAGGGGAAATTTCCTTTTACTGTTAATTCTGTGATGGGGGTTCCGGCAGCTTGCAGTTTTTCCCATTTTTCCAGACTGCTTTTCCCAAACTCACGGGCCTGTTGCAAATCATCTGCATCCGGACGTCCGGCAGCAATGGGAAGTTCCGGTGTACTAAAACTATGTTCCCCGATGAATGCGCCTGCAGAGAGAGGTACAAAACCGAGTTGTACAGCGGTGTCACGGAGCTCCAGTAAGGCATCCTCGTAATCACGGTTTCCATATACCACGACAAGGATGGCGGGTGAGCCGTTGCCTTTGAGTCGTTGCAGACGCTGGAGTGCCGTAGCGGCTACACGGCCACCGTATACCGGAACGGCGATGACGCACAGTTCTCCGTTCATCTCGATAGGGGAGGTTTGTTCATCCAGCGTCAGGTCTGTTTCCATTCTTCTTCCCATGCCGATACCTTCTCCGATAGCTCGTGCAATCCTGGCCGAGGTATGTGTGGGTGAGAAGAATATCAGGCGGGTACCATTGAGTTGGGTTGTTGCTGATGTCATAAGCTTATTCTAATAGGTTTTGTAGTAGACAAAAATACAATATATAAACGAAAATCGGGATTCTTCATCGGGGATTCTTCTTTTATTCGTACTTTTGTGGTCATACTTTTAAAGAATTTATGGAAGAACAATTTGACATACGCGATTATAAACCAACCGGAAAAGAACGTGATTTTGAGAACGCTCTTCGTCCGCTTCAGTTCGAAGATTTCAGCGGACAGGACAAGGTGGTGGATAACCTGCGCATCTTTGTAAAAGCGGCGAGACTTCGTGCAGAAGCGCTTGACCATGTTTTGCTGCATGGCCCTCCCGGATTAGGAAAGACTACATTGAGCAACATTATTGCCAATGAATTAGGGGTGGGATTTAAGGTAACCTCAGGTCCGGTGCTTGACAAACCGGGTGACCTGGCCGGAGTACTGACCAGCCTGGAGCCGAACGATGTGCTGTTTATCGATGAGATTCACCGTCTGAGTCCGGTAGTGGAAGAATACCTCTATTCTGCCATGGAAGACTATCGCATCGACATCATGATTGACAAGGGACCTTCTGCCCGCAGCATACAGATTGACCTGAATCCGTTTACGTTGGTGGGAGCCACTACACGCAGTGGTTTGCTTACAGCCCCGCTTCGTGCCCGTTTCGGCATCAACCTGCACCTGGAGTATTATGATGATTCAGTACTTTCACGCATCATCCTGCGCTCCGCACGCATCTTGGATGTGCCGTGTGATGCAGATGCGGCAGGAGAGATAGCTTCCCGTAGCCGTGGTACCCCCCGTATAGCCAATGCCTTGTTGCGACGTGTGCGTGACTTTGCACAGGTGAAAGGTTCGGGAAGAATTGATTTGGAGATTGCCCGTTTTGCACTAGAGGCTCTGAACATCGACCAGTATGGTCTGGATGAGATAGACAACAAGATTCTGTGCACGATTATAGACAAGTTCAAGGGAGGTCCCGTAGGGCTGACGACTATTGCTACAGCTTTGGGTGAAGACCCTGGTACGTTGGAAGAAGTGTACGAACCCTTCCTGATAAAAGAAGGCTTCCTGAAGCGTACACCCAGAGGGCGTGAGGTGACAGAGCTGGCATATAAACATTTAGGAAAGAGTAAATACAATAGCGAAAGAACGCTGTTTGATTGATAAACATTATGGCCGGAATAAAATCTTTGGCAAAGGATACTGCCATTTATGGACTGAGCAGTATCGTAGGACGTTTTTTGAATTATTTGTTGGTTCCTCTCTATACGGCAGTACTTCCTGCTGCTTCCGGAGGATATGGAGTGGTGTCGAATGTATATGCCTATACGGCACTGATTTTAGTGTTGCTGACCTTTGGTATGGAAACGGGATTTTTCCGTTTTGCGAATAAGTCGGACGAGGATGCGCAGAAGGTATATGCCAATTCCCTGCTGTTTGTGGGAAGCCTTTCCCTGCTGTTCGTGGTGCTGTGTATGACCTTTTTGCACCCGCTCTCAGCTTTGCTGGAATATCCGGACCATTCCGACTATATCGCCATGATGGTGTGTGTGGTGGCCCTCGATTCCTTCCAATGTATTCCTTTCGCCTACCTGCGTTACAAGAAACGGCCTGTCAAGTTTGCGGCCATCAAGTTGCTGAACATCATAGGAAACATTCTGCTGAATCTTTTCTTTCTGCTGGTTTGTCCGTGGCTCGATGTCCATGCGCACGAAACCGTCAGCTGGTTCTATAACCCCGATTATCTGGTGGGATATATTTTCGTGTCCAACCTGATTATGTCGGCCTTGCAGATGTTCTTCTTCATACCCGAGCTGCGCGGTGTGTCCTACCGTATGGATAAGGTACTGATGAAGCGCATGATCAACTATTCTTTCCCGATTCTGATATTCGGGCTGGTCGGTATCCTCAATCAGACGGTCGACAAGATGATTTATCCCTATCTGTTCGATGACCGTTCAGAAGGATTGGTACAGCTGGGTATTTACAGCGCTACCAGCAAGGTAGCCTTAGTCATGGCCATGTTTACCCAGGCTTTCCGTTATGCCTACGAACCCTTTGTCTTCGGCAAAAATAAAGATGCTGACAGCAAGAAGATGTATTCTTCTGCCATGAAGTACTTCTTTATCTTTTCTCTTCTGGCATTCTTGGCCGTGATGGGCTACATGGACATCCTGAAGTACATGGTAGCTTCCGACTATTGGGAAGGGCTGAGCGTAGTAGCCATCGTAATGCTGGCCGAGATAATCAAAGGTATCTATTTCAACCTTTCTTTCTGGTATAAGCTGACGGATGAAACCTATTGGGGAGCTTACTTCTCTCTTATCGGGTGTGTCGTGATTTTAGGCCTGAACATCTGGCTGGTACCCACTTATGGTTATGTAGCTTCGGCCTGGGCATCTGTAGCCGGATATGGCGTGATTACTCTGTTGTCTTATTTCATCGGACAGCAAAAATATCCTGTGGCTTATCCGTTGAAGCGGATGACCACCTACTTGATTTTGGCCTTGATGCTTTATGTCTTGTCGCAAGAAACACCTATTGCCAACCTTTGGTTACGTTTAAGCTACCGCACCTTATTAATATTGGTTTTTGTGGCATTTATTATCAAAAAAGATTTACCTTTAAGGAGTCTTCCTTTTGTCAATCGTTTCTTTAAATAAGAAATGTGGAATGGACATAGGCTGAAGTGTAATTTATAAATCGGATAAATATGGAAATAGGGAACAAGAGGAAATTCCTCCTTCGTAAATTCTTCAATGAGTATCTGGACTTGAACCGGAGCAAGGAAGATGAGCAACTGACGGTAGATGCCATCCGCAGTGGGGTAGAGTTTAAAGGAACCAATCTTTGGGTCTTGATTTTTGCTACCTTTATCGCTTCACTGGGACTGAATGTCAATTCCACGGCGGTAATTATCGGTGCCATGTTGATTTCTCCTTTGATGGGACCTATCATGGGAGTGGGACTTTCTATCGGGCTGAACGATTTCGAACTGATGAAACGTTCACTGAAAAGTTATCTGGTAGCTACGCTGTTCAGTGTGACAACTGCCACGATTTATTTTGCTTTTACTCCGCTGGATGAAGTTCAGTCGGAATTGCTGGCACGTACCTCGCCAACCATTTACGATGTGTTCATAGCCTTAGTGGGTGGTCTGGCCGGTATTGTGGCATTGGCCACGAAGGAAAAAGGAAATGTAATACCGGGTGTAGCCATTGCTACAGCTTTGATGCCCCCGTTGTGTACGGCCGGTTTCGGTATTGCTACAGGTAATCTGCTGTATTTTTTAGGGGCTTTTTATTTGTATTTCATTAACTCCGTCTTTATCAGTCTGGCCACTTACATCGGGGTGCGGGTGATGCACTTCCAGCGCAAGCAGTTTGTGGATAAAGCTCGTGAAAAGCTGGTAAAACGTTATATCATCTGGATAACCATCGGTACGATGTGTCCGGCCGTTTACCTTACTTATAATATTGTGCGGGAAACTTTCTATCAGACATCTGCCAGCCATTTTATTGCGGAAGAGTTACAGTTCCCTGATTCGCAAGTGCTGAGCCGTGAAATCTCCTACGATAAACGGGAAATTAAGGTGGTACTTGTGGGGAAAGAAGTTTCGAAGGACCAGATTGCAGCTGCCCAGCATCGTTTGCCCGATTATAATCTGGCCAAGACCAAGTTGATTGTATTCCAGGGAATGGGTGACGGCAATGCAGTGGACATCAGCAACATCAAGTCGATGGTGATGGAAGACTTCTATCGGAACAGTGAGAAACGTTTGAAAGAACAGGATGAAGAAATCAATACCCTGCATAAGCAGTTGGCTGATTTTTCCGGCTCAGACTGGATGGGTAAGCAGTTAGGGCAGGAATTAAAAGTATTGTTCCCCGAAATCAAAACTCTTTCCGTTTCAAAGAGTCTTCGTCTGTCGGTTGACAGTTCTCGGATAGATACCTTGACATACGCCATTATTGATTGTCAGCGGGTGCCTGATTCAAAGAGCCGTGACAAAATCGTGAAATGGCTGAAAGCAAAGACGGGAGATGCTCATTTACAGTTAATTGTGGAATAGTCCGCAAGTCGGATTTTATTGCATAAAAAAACGTCTTTGCGTTTAGTTTAAAACACAAGTGCGTTTTAGATTAAACGCAAAGACGTTTCGATTCAAACGCAAGTACGTTTTAGTTCAAATGCACTTGCGTTTTTTTGTCTTCAAAAATTAGCTTACTTCACCTTCTTTGTACAGCGGATGGCAGTCACTTCCTGAGCCTGCGGATTGGTTGCTTTTCGCGTGCAGTAATCAAATTCTGCCGATTTTTCTCCGCTGAAAGAATTCCATTTCAGTTTCAGTTTGACAGTCTCTCCCTGCGTATCGGTCAGTTCATCCAGTTTGAAAGCAACCAGTGCATCTCCCATTTTACCCTCTGTATCGCCAAAAGCATTGTGGCGGAATTCTACCTCATAAGAGTTGTCCGGATTCTGTGTACTGATCAGGTTGACGAAATGTGATTGTCCGTTACCCCAGCGAGTCGCAAACCGAAGTGTCAGGTATCCGTCCTCTGCAATGGTCACCCAGTCATTCAATATTTCTACCGGGTCGTTTCCATACGTACGATTATTTTCCTCTTCTCCCAAATTAGGAGCCATCGGTTTGGTCAGTATACTGTCTATCCAGTTGATGAATACAGCTTTGTCATACTCCTGAGGAGCTGCGTCAGCCAATTCAATATTGGCCAGTGCTCTTACCTCTTTCTCGCCAAAGGGAGAAGTTGTCATATTTACCGGACGCAAGGTTGTGCTGTCATCCAGTTGCAGATACGGTGTATTATCTGCACTCTGTTTTACAGTGACAAGCGCATTGGCGTAATAGTGTGAAAGAGAAAGGTTGTTATCGTCATCGTCCAGACACGATTGAACCCCCATAGATAAACACAGAGCTGTCAGGATGAAGAATCCTTTGCGAATGAATGATTGAGCTTTCATAATACATTATTTTTTAAGTTTACCTTCTTCTTGTTGTTTGTACATAAAATGCTTGAAGCGGGTAATTCCTGCATGTAAAATGGTTAAATGGTGTTTCATTTTTCGCAAAGGCACAAAAAAGCAGTCTGTCGCAAATGATTTATGTTTTTGCGACAAAAATTAAGTTTTCTAACTTTAGAACCTTTTACTTACAAATCATACAATAAAGTCATATGTTGTCGATGTAATCAATTATTTATTATAAAATGCTCTTTTTGTGTATTCTATCGTGGCGCTCATAATTTATTTGTACTTTTACATCGAAAGGATGTATTTTATGGAAAAAAATAATCAATTGGCTGAGGATTGTACTTGCCGAAGAAGAAAGTAGTGAGTTGATACTAAACGTCCTAAAATAACGAACAACAAAAGGATATAGTAAATTTCTGTAGTGTGCCACGTAGCAGTAAAGAAATCCTTGAAAGGGCAGGTGTGGCATATCATAGCAAGAATATTCAGACATACTTCATGTCACTTATCAAGTCTGGCTATCTCGAGATGACCAATCCAGTGCATGCTAATGCCAGTAATCAAAAATATAGGAGAAGTAAAAAATGAACTCACATATATTCATCAGCAAGAACGGTAACACACTGATATGCGAATTTGAAAGAGTTTTTGACTTATACAATAATCTCTAAAACACAACGATATGGAATACGGAATAGTTTATCTTCTGACAAATCCTGTGATGCCAGGACTTGTAAAAATAGGCATGACCACACAGGAAGACATTGATAAACGGATGAAAGAACTATATACCACAGGAGTTCCAGTTCCGTTTGAGTGTAAATTTGCGTGTAAGGTTAAGAAAAGTGATTGTCTCAAAATTGAAAAAGCCCTTCATAAAGCCTTTGACCCTCAGCGCATCAATCAGAATCGTGAGTTCTTCCGTATCAACGTGGATCAGGCACAAGCAATCCTCGAACTTTTCCATCATGAAGATGTAACGGAAGAAGTAACTGATGAGATACAAAACGATCTCACTGATGAGGACAAAGTTGCCAGCACAAAAGCACATGCAAAACGTCCACCGCTCAATTTTTATGAGATGGGATTGCAGAAAGGCGATGTTCTCATCTGGAAAGATGACCCATCAATTTCTGTCACCATTCTTTCAGAGCGTAAAGTGTGTTATCAAGGAGAAGAAACTTCTATTAGTGCGCTTTCTGCTAAGCTAAAAGGCTACAAAGTCAAACATATACAGCCCACGCCACACTGGCTTTTCAACGGTCGTCTTCTAAGTGAAGTCTATGACGAAACATATCCATTTGAAGAGTGAAAACATACTATAGGCTGTTTTTAAGCCTGCTCAAGAGTATGCCAAAAGTAGAAGAGAATGCCCTAAATGGTTACGAACAAGAGAAGTTGGTATTCAGCTATGTAGATATTACCATGTATAGGAAGGTGAAACATTCATTAGATTGTCTTTGTGCTTTTACAATTTCTAGGTTGGTTGTCAGTATGTTGCATATTGTTTAACAGGTGAAACAATAGTGAAACAGATGCCTTAGAAAGAATATAAATATATAGGAGCAATAGCTTGGAATCAAGAGATTGAATACGAAAAAGGCTCTATTTCGTTAGAAATGAGCCTTTTATTCGTGGACCAGCCAGGGCTTGAACCTGGGACCTCCAGATTATGAGAACGATAAGGTGATGCTCTGTGATAGCTAACGATTTTATCCTTTGTTGAATATCAGATAGTTATGTAGTTTGCTGCTCTCAGTGAAACTCACTAAATTCCCCTAACTGAAATAGTTTGTTTACGCATTGTTTACGCAGAATTGGGGCAATAAATAGGTACTATCAAGTTCATTGGCTACATAGCATCCCAGTAAGCAAAGTAAGCAATGCTAAATAAAGCCTCATATTTTACCTAAACCTTGGAAATGTCGCAAATAATTTGTATTTTTGCGACAAGGTATGATATTAATGGCAAGCATAGAAGAGAATATTTTGAAAGCTATTAAAGCCAAAGGAAGAGGAAGCATCTTCTTTCCTTCGGATTTTACGTTATATGGGAAAGTAAAGGCTGTTCGTAAGAGCCTTTACGGCACTCAAAATGCGACTTTATCTGTTCGTATATATATTTATATCCTGAGACTGCAGATTATCAGACTGTTTTGAGAGCTTTCCATTCTTTGTAACAATGTTCAATTGCAATATTGAGAGATTCCATTCTATCTTTACGATAAAAATCAGAGCAATGTTTTTTTTGATTCGGACACATCTTTATTCTTATGCAAGTTGGATAAAGAAGGCATGAATTGCACTCTTTTTGCCTATCGTATCTTTCGCCCCACATCTGTAGTACAAATGGATCAAAGCCTTCAGTAAATATCGAGCCAATCATTTTTTCTTCGGTAAAATGCTCACATTTGCCAATTAACCCAGACGGAGTTATGACTAAAGCATGATTACTGTCAGCCATACACTGATGATTGACTATACCATTAAGGGATTTGTATCCTTTTAAATATCCCAAAGCGTTAAGTTTACTCTTTAACTTGTAATAACAATCTATTTGCTCTTGCGTATAGTCTCTTTTGAAATTGAACAAGAGGTGGTTGTATATTGTCAAACACGGATTGCCCTCAAATCGATTATGTAGAAGAACGAGTAGCACTAAGAGATCTTCAGTGTTATATGCGTCTTGATTAAGACGTATATTAACAGCTATCTTTGAATTTAATAATACTTCAATATTGTCTAGAACAGTCTGGAATTCATCCCCTTGAGAGTTGATGTATGCTTTCGATCGCAGATATACTTGCTCCGTACCATCTAATGTGATTTGAACTCGTTTGAGTTTCCACACGTTTATTGCTTTGTCAACTATGTCTTTTGTCATGAGAAGTCCATTGGTGATTATATGCGAAAAATACGAAATGCCGAAATCGTTTAGTTTTTGACATATCAAATCAATAACTACTGTATTTAGCAAAGGTTCCCCTCCAAACCAAGTTAATTTTACCTTATTGGTAGAATGACGTTGAATATATTCACTTGTGGCGATAGCAATTTTTTCCGTCATAGAAATACGCGGTATTCCTTTTTCATAGCAATAGAAGCACCTTGCGTTACAGTCTAGAGTAGTTATAATTACATAAGAATTGATGCCCTGATGCGATGCATCTTCAATTCTTTTTTTGCGCAAAAAATCCACCCAATCACATTCGTTAAAAGAATCGACAGGCAGATAGAACCAATGCTCAACCAAAAAGACAAAATGATTTTTAATCTCATTTTCTGACTTAAAAATGAGAAGACAGCCCGTCACATTATTGTACAATAATATTCCATCATCAGTTATTTTTTTGACAATGAAATTGGATAGTCTGTATTTAATGTTTTGTTTAGGTTGTTTTATTAAATGATTACGAAACCAACTTTGCTCCTGACGTATTACTTCCATGTATAGAAAAAGTCAAGTTTAGTCACTATAATCAATCATGCAATCATCGTCACAATAAATATAGTGTTCATCACACATAGTGCAATTGCTGTATACAACAGCATCGTCTTCTTTTGAACAAGTGTTAGATGACGAACTTACATAGCACCAACTATAATCTATTTTTTCCATAATTTATTGAATTGTAGTATTTAAAACTATAGATGTATTCATCTCGGATCAAACAAAATCCATTATCTATGCAAAATTACGAAATTTATTTCATCTTTGCAAACGTAGGTATTAAGGATTTACGGTTTCGTAAATAAAAAGAGGATGTTTATCACAGGAAACAGTCGCTTTGATTGATAACATTCCTTAAAAGCATTAATTTTTTATTATTCATTACTACTACGTATGCGAATGTAATCCAATTATTCCAAATTGAAATATAAGATTCATTCCTGTTTGGGTATAATTAACTTGTTGGCAACTTGCTAAGAAACCATCCGACACTCATAACTTATTGAAAATTAGATAATATTGTTGTTGATTTAACTTGCCGGTAATTTGCTGGCAAGTTAAAAACAAGGGCCAAAACCGTTCATATTACATTGCACCATACGTGAATTTCATATGACACAATATACAACCAGTCCCAATACCACCGTATAAACGAACAAAAATATCGCCAAAACTTTCATCCAGAAATTTGAGAACCAAATGCCTTCATTTCGCCTAAGGATTTTGCGCATATTGGATGCATATTCAGAGAGCATCTTCATCTGTTCGGAGTGGTGATTCTCCAATATGATTTTCCATGCTTTGACAGTTTGGTTTAAGAGTTCTTGAAGCTGAGCAAGATGTTCAGAACTTATAGTTGCCTTGAACTGTGTGTCTCGTTCTGCTTTTACAATCGCATTACAGATGCCGTTAATAATATTGTCAGAACTATCAATCGCAGTCTTTAATATCATTGCAGCATCACGCTCAGCTTTAATAGCATCTTGAAGGTCTTGATGGATTTTTACCAATGCATCCTTTGCTTCACGCACTTCAGCAAGTCGTTTGTCTGCATCCTGCTTTTCAGCCTCTATCTCATGGCTGATTTCTGTCTTTTCCAACATATCATCCACGTTTATTGATGGAGTTCTTGATTTGCCAATTCCCATAGTCCCTATCTTTTAATGATTCGTTTATCTGTGAAGTCCTTTCCTACGTTTACACATACTGTTTGCCATTCGTGCGCAGCGGCGTGCCCATTCAAGGTCATCCTCGTCTTTGTCCCGTCCCCAGCCACTTGTGTCAGAACCGCCACCGCCACTTGAAGCAGCCATACTTGTGGCAGCATCTAAATATCCGGCAAAGAGCAAAAGAGCCGTGTGCTGTATCTCCTCAATCTTAGCCAACGGATGGGCTTCTTCCAAAGAGCAATTCTGCCGAATGATAGTATCAGCGGCTTCGGGTATCTCGACATGGAAACTGTAATATTCGTCTGTCGCTATATTGTAATGTTTCATGGCTGTCCGTGTTTGTTGAGGAAGTGGTTTTGTCGGCTCGGATTTCCTTTCCTGCGGATGTAGTTTTGCCCAAGTAGCCTCAATCTTTGATGGAGTCAGATTACGTCCGACACCCAACACGGATGATTTGTAAATGGAATTGCCACGTTTGATGGAATAACCGTAAACTCCTCCACCTTTCTTTTCTTGTAAGTGCACTTTATAACCTCGTTTCTCCAGTTCCATTTTATACCTCGGCCAACTGAATTTGTCCATCGTACGGAGTATCTCCATGCAGCTGTCTGAAATTTCTGACCTATGTCGGATGCCTATTTCTTCAGACTGCACCCAGCCTCGTCTCTCGTTGATGATATTCGCAGCCATGACAGCCCTTTCGCCAATCTTATGGCTGTCATTGACTTTACCGTCCATATCTACACGATTGGCGTCAATGTGTAAGTGAAGAATACCACTTTTGGAATCACGATGCAGGGCAACTATGTATTGCGAGCCTTTGAGGTTGGTCTGCTTTGAAGATGTTCGTTTGGTCTTGCCGGAGAGGTCAATGGAATCAAACACGCGGATGAACTCATTTGACAAACTTGCCCAATCGTCCATTGTCCATCCTCGGCTTTCTTCTTCGGCTGGAGAAATCTCAATTCTTATCACATTCCTGCCAAGCGGTTTGCCCTTGTTAATATTCTCGGCAAACTTTTTCTGTACGAGCATCATCCGTCCGTACATCGCTTCCGGTGAGATATTATCAGGCAAGAGATTGGCTTTGACTATATCCGCTTTCTCCTTGTTGACGGAATATCTTATGGCATTTGCACCATGCGATATGGTAGAGGCTTTTGCTATCATAACGAATGAGAGAATTTATTCAGTAAGGTAATTTTCTATCTGGTTCCAGCGGTTGATAAGCTGTGTGGCTGCTCTCATCCATTGCTCTACAAACCGGGTATCGCTGAAGTACATGGCCCGTTTGTCCGCTTGGATGGATTTCACAGTTGCTGCAATACGGATAAGGTCGCCCCTTGCATCCATCAAGCTGCACAAGGCTTCCACTTCACGGTCAGACAACCGTTGTCGTGGGTGTTGTCCCAAGGCGGTGCGGCGTACGTAGTCGCTCATGGATAAGCCGCAGGTCTTGGCAAGTTCTGCCGCTTGGGTATATTCCTGTTCCGTCACCCTGGCTTCAAGCCGCAGAGTATGTCTTGTAATTTTCTTCTCGTTTTCTTCATCAACTTCCTTGTCGGTATCCTTTTTCTTCTTCATGCTCTGTTATGTTATGGGTGAAACATCAATAAAAAGGTCAGCACGGTGGGAGCTTGCGACTGGCGGAGTATGCCTATGTGGTACGAATAAGCGAAGCGAATTTGTGCGACATAGGAACTTCTTGCAATACAGCATACAACAGCTTCGGACACACCACCTTTCAGATGCAGCTATATCTGGTTGTCAGCCGGAATGTCTCCGCCGGAATTTTCCGTTGCCTGGGTAACGGTCTTGAATATACTCAACTATGTGGCTGACCGCGTTTGCCAGTAACGGCTCATGCTCTTGTAGTTGTTTGATAAGTTCTTCCTTTCTCATGTTTTCAATTATTTTGTCCCATGTCCCAAGCTTTTCTTATAACTTTCTTTTTTACCAGTCTTTTGTTTTCATTCTTTTTTAAG
>ULXT01007453.1_pt1 | contig 37589 bp, 25 predicted proteins | sample 1961571 | NCBI WGS metagenome assembly ULXT01 (sample SAMEA4835846, study PRJEB28245) | human gut metagenome | biome: gut microbiome; material: fecal sample | place: Denmark | collected 2008
CGGACTTAACAGATTTTAGTACATTTATCACCACACGGAGAAAGAAATTGCCTAGTGACGGTGACTTCATTTACGCTTCTCCGACAAAAATTGACTTGCGTATGGATCCGGTAGATGTACCAGCAAATAACCTGCAATTCTATCTGACTAATACGAAGAATGAAAACTTGCTGCCTGTTGTATTGACGGCAAGCGCATCTCAAGACAGCAATGATGCTCCAATGGGTACAGAAGACATCAATTCTCGTGCTGCCGTAACAGGTAACGGCTTGTGGACATTGTCTATGCCTAACCAAACTGTTGCAAAGAATGACAACGGCGATGTTTGGGACGAAATCGAAGATGCGGAAACAAATGGTAAGAGTGCTAATCCGTACGTGTATGCATTGAATGCTAACAATGCGTTCCGCAGCGAATATAAGCTGACGGTTAAACGTATTGATCCGGAAGAATTGACAAATTTGGCTCTTAGAGGAGTTGATACGAATGAAGATGCTCAAACATTTACTGCTGGGGTAAACGGTACTTACGATACTAAGAATATTAGCTCAACCAGCCCAACTGCAACTTCTTTCAAAGTTGGTGTTGCTTACAAAGTAAACGCTGTTGAAGCTTCAGCTCTGTATGACATGTATCTGACTGCAGATGATTCAGATGTGAAAGTGTACGGATTGACATTCGATCAAGATGCCCATACGTTTACTATTGGCAAGAATCCGGATGTGTCAACAGTTCCGGCTAATTTCGATTTGATTGTTGAGACTGTGGCTAACGACGGTACTGTAAACCGTGCTACTATCACAATCCAAATTAATACTGAAATCAGTGCCGCTACTGAATATCAACTCCATACTCATGCTGTAAACAAGAAATCTGAAGCTAACCACTTCGGCATTGACTTGTCTATTATGAAGAATGCGTTGGGCAATAATTTGGATCAATGGATGCAAAATGTTGATCTTGACTTTAACAAATCTGGTCGTACAAACTATGCGTTGTATAGCAACGAGGCATGTACAAATCCTGTTACTATGGATGGTATCACTGCGAATGTTGTAGAAAAATTGGTTGATAATAGTGATGCAGCTGATACTGGTGATAGAAATAAGACCAACTATATCCAAGTTAATGTAGATAATAGTTCGATTGCTCAGCTTGAACTTGGCAAGACTTATTACTTCAAGGCAAGCTTCTTCAACGAAGATGATCAGATTTTGAATAGCATTGTAGTTCCTGTAACCTTTACTGCTCCGACATTGGCTGAACAGTTTGTAAAAGAACCTGCAGTATTTGTTAACGGAGGTAACTTAGCTATGGCTTACATGAACGTAAGAGACCAGTTGGACACTTCTGTGAATCCTGCTACAAATACAGGCGATGCAAATTATAGCTTGAAGAATGCATTCCAATCAATGCCGACAGATGCGGATGTTAATGCTAACGTACAAATGTCTGTTGTAGATAATGACAAATTGTATGATGGAGATTATACATCAGCAGATTTGGCAGAATTGGATGGTACTACACTTACTGCGGATATGCAAGTTTCTTTGAAGAATACTTTGAAAGATACGGATGACTTGATAATGGATGACGGTACAGGCCGTCAACTTGGTTATGGTCAAGATCTGACTATCAAAGCTACAGATGCATTGTTTGGCGGTATTCCTGCTAATAACACAGGTTGGAAGTATGCAGATAAAGACGGTGAATATACCTTCCAAATCCGCATCATGAGTCCGATTTATGAAGGAACCGTAACTGCAATCGGTGATGTAGTTGAAATCGAGGCAAGTGATATTGTAAACGGCTATAAGATGGGTAACGATGATATTGCGGGTACTACTTACAACAATATTGCTTATTCTGTGTTGCCTGATGTATTGGGTACGGGTTCTAGTGCTGGCACAACTACTCCTGCTTGGTCACGCGAAGACATTGCTGGTGTAAGTGCTAAATCACTTAACACCCGTGTTGTTACTATCGGTGCTGGCAAGACAGAAAGTGCTGGTGCTGTTGGTGCAGAACGAGATAAGGATGGCAAGAAAGTAGCAGACGGTCATATTCTCGTATTCCCGGAAAACATTGCAGAAACTTCTCAAGCTACTGTAAATATCAATGTAACCGATATTTGGGGCTATACGAAGACCAACCCGATTACAGTACAAGTAAATGTAGGCGAATAATCTTTACCGATTACTCTATAAATAAAAAAAGCGGCTCTTTCGAGTCGCTTTTTTTGTGTCTACCTGCGATACTAAACTTCCCTGTCACACTGGATTCCGCATTTCACTCAATGCACTGTAGGGGCGTATCGCATACGCCCTGAAAGCATTCGCATGGATAAGTTGGTGCATTCGGGCGTATGCGATACGCCCCTACATGGACTGTTTGCGAAATTCACAAATAGTAAACCGTAAATAGTCAAATCGTAAATCAAACGGTTTTCCAGTCCTCTACCGTTCCCGTCTCGGAAGAGAAGTTCACTCCTATTTTATATAAGATGCGTGGGGCGGCTTCGTAGGGGCGGGCATAGCCTTTCGCCTCTATCTGTGCCAACGCCTCGTCTGCCGTGCCGTCTCGTTTGAACTCGAAGATGTAGATGTAATTGTCCGTCTCCACGATGCAGTCGGCACGTCCCTGGCTTTGCTCCTTCTCGGCATAGACCGTGTAGACGCTTATCAGGCGGAAGATGAGGTAAAGCGTGTAGTGGAAGAAGCGTTCCTTTTCCGCCTCGTCTTTTTTGCTCCGCATCGAATACGGGATGCCGGCAAGGAAGGAGGTGAACAGCTTGCGGAGCTGTTCCACATCGCCTTTGCGCATGGAAACAACCACACTCCTTATCCAGTTATCCAAATTCTCCTGAGGCTTCAAGTAGCTGGAAGCGATCAGAGACACGAAACCGCCTTTCACTTCATTGTTCGGGAAGTCGAGCAGGAACGTGCCGAAATCCCTGTCGTAGCCCTTGATGGTCAGGTAGCCGCTTTGGTAAATCATGGGCAGGGGTTTCTCCACATCCGCCTTGTAATCGACAAATTCTTCGGGACGGTAATAGCGTCCGGTCAGTTCGTTCAGGTCTTCTTGCGTATGGTTCAGCAGGCTGACCAGATAAGTAGGCGTACCGCTGGAAAACCAGTAATCACGTAGCTGCAGCATAGAAAAAGTGTTCAGCAGGCTGAATGGATTGTATACGCCTGTCAGGTTATCACTGAAATGATATCCATCATACTGGCGTTTCAATATCATTTTCATGCCTTCGGGAGTAGTCCGATATTTTTTTGCCAGCGTTTCGATAGGCTCGGCAAAATAATGTTCCAACTCCTCCTGCGTGATGCCGCACAAAGTTTCATACTGGGAAGCCATACTGATATCTGCCGGCTGGTTGAACCCGCTGAACACGCTCACCTGCGAGAACTTGGTCACGCCCGTCAGCAGGACGAACTGCAGGTCTTCGTCAGCGGTTTTGAATACCGAATAGAAATTCTTCAATATTTCCCGGTTGCGGTCCTCCAGCAGGCGCCTTTCACCGTCTATCGTAGTGGCATATCCCGTATCCAGCACGTCAAGGACAGGCTTGTCGTATTCGTCTATCAATACCACGCACCGCCTGCCGTACCGTTTGCGCGCCTGATGCAGCACGTGAATGAAGCGTGCGCCTGTCGTTTGCGCCGTATCGCTCCTGCCATACAGCTTCTCCCAGGCTGCCAGGGTCTCTTCTATTCTCGCTTCCAAATTGCCCGACAGGGTAAAGTCGCCCACGTTGAAGTCGATATGGAACACGGGATATTCCGCCCACTCGGTCTCTAGCTTATCAATGGCAAGCCCCTTGAACAGTTCTTTCCGCCCCTGGAAATAGCATTTCAGGGTAGACACCAGCAGGCTCTTGCCGAACCGGCGCGGACGGCTCAGAAAATAGATTTTCCCTTCTTTTACCAACCGGTAAATCAAACCAGTCTTGTCGACATACACATAACCGTCTTCTATAATCTGATTAAAGCTTTGGATTCCTATCGGGTACTTCATTGTGAATTACGTTTTTAAGGGTTTATGCAAAGGAACGAAATTATTCTGAAACGGACAAATAAAAAAGACCGTCGCAGCATGTTTCGGAATATGTAAACTCTGGGAATCATTGAAAACAGATTCAAGCTAAAATAACTTGTAAGGCAGGAGCAAAAAAAGAACCATACCGCACTCAACAACGAGTTTGATATGGTTCTTTTCATGTTTATCAGTTACAATCTGTAACTTTCAGGTACTCATCTTAACTTTGGCATAGTTCTCTTTGGTCAAAAGCTATTAATAGCCTGGATTTTGAGCACCTGCAAGCCCTTCGTTGATTTCGATAGCAGCTTGCGGTATCGGACGGTAAAGTTTGTCGCCAATCGGGTCGCTACCTAAATTACCGGTCAGGTAATCATAGTTGTATTTATAGAACATGAATTTCAGCATTTTGGTACGACGCAATTCAGGCCAACGTCCGCAATATTGACCGACCAGTTCTTTTCCTGTTTCTTGCAAATACACTTCCAAAGCTTCTTCTTGTGAGGTTGGCAAAGTAATGGTCAACGGAGCGCCGCCGTTCTTATTATTTCCCGGACGTGCCAATACATCGTTGATCATGTCTTCCGCTTCGCTATACTGATTCAAGCCGATACATGCTTCCGCATACAAGAACATAGTTTCAGACAATGTGGCCAGTACAATATCGCGATAACTTTGGTTCGGATCAAACGTTACCAAATGATCCATATCAAACTTTTTGATATTGGGCTGGCAGAAATCACTCTGATAGCCACTTCTCCAATAGCTTTCGTTCACCATTCTATCTGTAGAATTTTCAATAAATGGATAAACACGCATCATATTGTCTCCGTCTTCATCCGTTAAATTGACAGGATCTACATTTTCATATCCCGGACACCATTTCTTAATAAATGGAAGAATTTTAGCTACAACTTCAGGATCCTCCAAATTGATCGCATCTGTAAATGTATTGGGAATTGCTGTTGATATACCTACAATCGCCGCATATTCATCAAACATTTCTTGTGCCCTGTCCCATGCACGCGGATAGATAGCTGCAATTTTATTTGTACCCGGCACATTGCGTCCAATATAATAATCGTAATATCTTTCCCATAGAGTCAACATAAAAGTAGCGTCATAACGCGCATCATCTTTGGTATACCACGAATGCAACGACCATGACGGTGCATAATCAGCCTGCATATATTTATGGTTACGTTCCGATCCCCCTAAATAGAAACCAAATTGGGCTTCCTGATTGTTCCCTTGGTCAGGACCGGTAATCGAGTTCGCATCATATTGAATAGAGAATATGAATTCTTCATTATTCTCGTTACTCGGACTCCACAACGTTTCGAAATCATATTGTAACGGGCCACGACGGTTGATCAAGCCTTGCGCATAAGTCTTGGCGGTCTCAAAATCTTGCGCATTGCCTAAATCCCAGCCGCGGGTCAAATACACTTTTGCTAAATAGTGTTCCACAATGTCCTTGCAAATTTGCCCGTATGAAGTCTGCCCTTCATCCGAAGTAGGAGGTGTCTGTGGTATATTCGATGCTTCTGCTGCTTCCAACTTTTCGATAATATAATTATAAGTTTCTTCCAAAGAAGCACGCGGCATATTCAACCGCACGTCTTGAGTATATTCATCACTGATTACTACCCCCCCGAATTCTTCCAACAGGATGAAATGCAAGAAGCCTTTCATAAAATCGTATTCACCTTGATATTGCTGCTTGGTCGTATCATCAAGGTCGGCGTTAGCCAAATAATACTCGGCGGCATTTACAGCTTGCAATGAATTGTAGCAATTGGTATAGAATGTTTCTACATCCCCATTCGTATCATACAAGCTACGGTAATCAAAAAGACCATCGCTGGTGACACCTCTTGCCATCTGATACAAATCAGTTCCAGCAAGCATAATTTTTGGTCCGTCATTATAAATGGCACGCAGGCTGTTATAAGCATTTACACGTAAAGTTTCGTATCCGATAGCGGTTACATACAGTTCGTCATTGGTTATTCCAGCTCTGTTGTCTTCTTCCAAGAAAGACTCACAACTGCTAAATGTCAGAGCGGACAATAATATAATAGCTAATTTCTTCATAATACGTTCTGTTTAGAATTTCAAATTAATACCGAATTGATAAGTAACAGAAGAAGGACCGTTACCGTTTTGCAAGGTAGTTGTCGCATATTCCGGATCCCAACCTACATAATCGGTAAAGGTAAACGGATTCAATACATTGAAATAAAGACGCAATTGTGACAAACCGATTTTACTGATCAGCTGCTTGTCAAATGTATATCCCAATGTGATATTTCTTACTTTCCAGAAAGAAGCGTCTTGATAAGAACCATTGCTTCCGTAGAAATTTCCTGCCATGCTGGCAATAGGATATTTAGCTGTCGGATTTTCCGTAGAAGTTTTCCATGTCATCCAAGGCTGTCCATTGGCATCAATATCGAAATGACTCCAGTCAGCACGATCAACTCCACCCGGTATATAATAGTCTTGATTTACTTTTGGACGTCCGCGCTGTGTATTGGCGCCGACACCGAATTCCTGCAAAAAGCGGTCATTTACAAATACTCCCTGACGAGTATAAATATTAAATGACAAATCCCAATTCTTATAACGCAAAGTAGAAGTGATACTTCCGGTCCAATCCGGGTCATTATGCCCTAAGATAACACGGTCATCGGTTGTCATCTCACCGTCACCATTCGTATCAATTGCTTTTGCAAAGCCCGGTTGGGTTGCGCCCATAGCAGCACGCTGCTCTTCACTCATCGCCATCCATTCATCATAACCATATACCCCGTTCACACGGTAATCATAAACGACATTAATCGGCTCGCCAATGAAACGGGCTTCACTGGGTACGTCTTCAGTTCTTCCATACAAACTGCGGATAGCGTTTTTATTGTACGCGAATGTAAAGCCGGTTGTCCAGTTCCAGTCTTCCGTCTGTACGTTTACCGTATTCAAGCTGATTTCCACACCGCGGTTGTTTACCGAACCAATGTTATCAGTCATGCTGGCAACACCTGACTCGATAGCCAATGTACGCTGCATCAACAGATTGTCGGATAACTTATCATAGAAATCAATGCTACCGTTGATGCGGTTTCTCAAAAATCCGAAATCTACACCGACATTCCATTCACGTGTCTTTTCCCAAGTCAGGTTCCGGTTTACAGGAGTACCCAAGCCAAATCCGGAAACCACTTGCCCGCCAAAATCGTAATATATAGTACTTCCTGTATTCGGGGCGAACTGCGTACCGTATGCGTTTACACCATTGTTGTTGCCCGAATAACCGAAACTCAAACGCAATTTCAAGTTACTCAGCCAATCGGTATCTTTCAAGAATTCTTCTTCAGACAGACGCCATGCCGCAGCCAACGAAGGGAATGCCGCCCATTTATCGGCAAGCTTAGAACTACCGTCGTAACGGACCGTTCCCGTAACCATATACTTACCGGCAAAGTCATAATTGACACGAGCCGCAAAAGATACCAAACTTGTCTGGGTATAGCTGCTTCCGCTTCCGCCGACATTGATTGTTCCATTGAAAATGTTATACCACTGTGAATCGTAGGGAAAATCCTGCGCTTCCACATTTACATATTCATATTGTGTCTTATAAAGCGAGTTGATTAATGTTACTGTCAAGTTATGTTTGTCATTGAAAGTCTTGTTAAACGTAATGACATTATCCCATGTCCATTCGAAAGTCTCTTCATTTTCATTTCCTGCCTGATCTTGTGAACGATTGGAGTTTTGTGCAAAATAATAACCGTTACGTGTACGGTTGAACAACGGAGAGAAAGTTGTTTTCAAACTCAAGCCTTCAATCGGAGTCAATTCGAAATAGAAACTTCCTAAGATATCGAACCGGCGCACCTGTTGATTACCTGAACTTAACTCAATCAATGGATTGGCTGAACTAGTGAAATTACCAGATCCATCAATACTTGTAGCAATACCTGGTTGCTCAATCAAATCACCATTTTCATCATAAGCTTTCAATACAGGTGGCATACGCAAAATATCACGGTATCCGTATTGAGAACCGCTGTTGATAACCTGATGTGACATTGTGAAACTAGCTCCCGTATTGAAATACTTGTTGGCTTTATGAGCGAAAGAGCCTTTGAAGATAAATTTATCCATATCTTCGTTTTCGAAGTTACCTTTCTCGCTCTGATAACCGATACCTAAATTATAGGTAATGCCTGCCCCCATACCGGAAAGATTAACATAATGATTCTGTTGCGAACCATTTCGAGTGCCTAAATCTAGCCAATCTGTATAATCTTGGTCATACAATGCCTGATTTACACTAGTCGAATTCTGTGTAATCGCACTTTTATTAGAATCTTCAAATACGTAACGGCCATTGGTCGCATCCCAAGTATAGTAATTCGATGTACGGAAATCAATCCATTCGCGTCCGTCCATGAAATCAGGAATACGGGCAAGCGAACGCACACCGTAATATCCGTCATACGAAACCGACAATTGAGATTTTGCACTTGACGCGCCCTTTGTCTGTACGATAACAACACCATTTGAACCGCGCGAACCATAAATAGCTGTAGACGATGCGTCTTTCAACACATCAATCTTTTCGATGTCCGATGGATTCAAGAAATCAATGTCACTTACCACAATTCCGTCAACAACATATAACGGATTACCGCCGTTCAATGAGTTCTGACCACGAATTTGGATATTGAAGCTTGCTCCCGGACGAGTTGAATTGGTCGTAATATCCACACCAGGAGACGCTCCCTGCAAGGCACCCATAACAGAAGATGTACCAATGGAAGCGATGCGGTCTGAAGATACAGAAGAAATAGAACCGGTCAAGTCGCTCTTTTTCATCGTACCGTAACCTACGACAACGACTTCATCCAAGGTTTCCGTATCTTCCTTTAAAATAATGTTGAATGTAGTTTGGTTACCTACCGTAACCTCTTGAGAAACATATCCTATATAAGAGAATACGATTACGTCTTGGGGACTCACATTGTCTAACGCAAAGTTACCGTCGAAATCGGTAATCACCCCATTGGTCGTGCCCTTTACCAAGACGTTGGCGCCAATAATGGCTTCACCTGTGGCATCTTTTACCACACCTTGCACTTGCTTTCCTTGAGAAAAGGCAAGCAGACACATCATGCTCAATATGCATATCGAGCACAATCTCCTAAAAAACTGTTGCTGTTTCATAAAATTTGGTGTTAGATTTTTGAATAGGTTAATATATCGAAAGCAAATATAAGAATTTAATTGAAATGCGGATGTGGAAATATTGGTCTATTCCTATTAATATATGAAAATAATTGTTTAAATACGAAAGATTGATATACCAGACATATCACGAAACAGGCGATTCAAAGACAATACATAAGCATGCGTTTTGATGAACATAAGTGAGTTTGCCGTTTAACATAAGTAACTCGGGCACTTTACATAAGTGACTCAGCCAAGTCACTTATGTTCGTTTGCGGAGCCTCTTCGCCAGTATAAAAAACGTATAAATGAATCTCCGGCAGACAAGACACTATAAGATAAGAACGGCAATGAAGCAAGAACAAGTCCTTGAAGCAGACAGCTGCTTCATTTTATGTATCCATATTCTTTTCTCAGTCCTTCCTATCAGGACTGCAGTCCTAGCCTGCCAGGACTGGAGTACTGACCTGTCAAAACAGCAGTACCAGCCTATCAGGACTGGGGACAGAGATAGTTAGCTTTGAAAACGAAGATATATCAATCGAAGACTTTGAACGTATAGCCTTGCGCCAATAACCATTCGATAGCACGGGGAAGGGCATACTTCAAGCGGGGTTCAGACTTAATGGAGTCGTGAAAAGTAATGATAGAGCCGTTACGGACGTACTTCTTCACCTTGGCAAGCACCTGCGGTCCGGTAAGGCGCTTGCTATAATCGCGGGTGACAAGGTCCCACATCACAATGCGGTATTTCTTCTTTAAGACATGATATTGCACCCAACGCATGTGCCCGTGAGGAGGGCGGAAAAGATCGGTATGCAGGTATTCGTTCGCCTTATCGGTGTTTGCCAGGTAATTCTGGCTCAAGTATTCGAAACCACGGATGTGGTTGAACGTATGATTCCCGAGACGATGCCCGCGCTCTACCACCATACGGAATTCTTCGGGATGCTTTCGTATGTTATCGCCTACCATAAAAAACGTGGCTTTAATGCCGTATTTATCCAACAGGTCGAGCACCCATGGAGTAATAACGGGGATAGGCCCGTCATCAAAAGTCAGATAGACCGATTTTTCATTCTTATCCATCCGCCACATAGCACGCGGATAAATCCAACGAAGTATCAACGGGGGTTGTTCGATGAGCATTTCTGATAGCAGTTAATAATTTAATAATGAACAATTAATAATTAATAGGGAATAGTGAATAACGGTAAAACCTTTACAAGCTATCCATTGTGCACTATTCCCTATTAATTATTAACTATTCGTGAGCCGGATTCGCGCTTCCGACCAAGTTCTCCAACAAGCCATACAGTTGGTCGAACTGATGGCGATAACTTGCAGCAGACTCCAGCGGCTTGCCGTTTTCATCCTTCAGCTTTTCCAATGCCTTGCAAACGTCGTCCAAGATATAGAAATGACGCATGCACTCTTCGTACGAACCTGCAAAACGCACTTCATCAAGGCTCATGTACCATGACGCATATTCTACAGAGTTCTTCGCCAGCTGGACAAGGATATTCTCGGCTTTTCCGGTTTCGCCCAATGCCGCATAATCATCCGCCATTTCTTTCGAGCTGCTATAGATGTAATCGTGACGCACCGTGGTGCTCGGGATTACCTTTTCACAATAGTCGAGCACTTCCTTCGCCTTGTCGTTCTTGCCTTCCTTAATCAATTGGGAAGCTAGTTGCACGAACATACGGCGGTGCGTATCGCACATACGGAGCACGGTTTCATCCAAATAGATATCCGGATTGTCAATGCCGCCGAACTTGAATTTGTGCATCAGGTTGTCGTACATCTTCTCCGAGTCAAGGCGGCGTCCTAACTTCGCGTTATCAAACGGCGTGATGCGGTAGGCAAGCCCCTCCTGCAAGAAATTGTTGGTCAGGTTCAAGTGATTGTCCGACCCCACGGTAATCGCCATATACATCGGGCGTTCCCAATTGGTATTGGCAAGCATTTCCAGCATCATCAGCTCGCTCTTATACAATACCCGTTTGCCCTTCAACGAAAGGTGCATATAGTCGGGTATCGAATCGGGCGTCAACATCCCCGAACGCTTGATAGCCTCCTTATCCAACTTAATCACAATGCTGTCCGTAGGAATCATCTGCAAGCCTTCCTTCGGCGAGCGTACCCAATATTTCAGGATATTCTTCAACTCGTACGGGTTTTCGCCGAACTCTTTCTTCGCCTCTTCGGGGTATTGCTTATAATAATTGTTGATGGTTTCCATCGCATCGGGACGCACGTAAACCGCTTCGTTATGCCCTTGCACATAGTCGATACGTTCCCAATCAATAGGCACGGAAGGCGAGTCGTATGCCGGGCGGCGCATCTGGTCGATGTACCAGTCGGTCTGCAAATAACTCAGGTTGCATACACGCACATCGGTGCGGAAGCCTTCGGTCTCCTGATTGTACCATAAGGGGAATGTATCGTTATCTCCGTTGGTAAAGATAATCGGGTTGCCTTCTGCCTGTACCGAGTTCAGGTAGTTTTGTCCGAAGTCACGGCACGTATAGCGTCCGCTCCGGTCATGGTCGTCCCATGTCTGGCTCACCATCTGCAAAGGCACAAGCAAGCATACGGCACTTGCCAGAATAGCCGACGGCTTCTCGCCCAATTTCGTTTTCAACCATTCGGCAATAGCGGCTACTCCCAGACCAATCCAAATGGCAAAGGCATAGAACGAGCCTGCATACGCATAGTCCCGCTCACGCGGCTGCTGGGGAGTCTGGTTCAGATATAACACAATGGCAAGTCCGGTCATAAAGAAAAGGAAGAAGACAATCCAGAACTGCTGGATGCCCCGTTCGCCCCGGTATGCCTGCCAGAACAAGCCGATGACTCCCAATATCAAAGGCAGGCAATAGAACACATTGTGCCCCTTGTTGTTCTTCAGCTCACTGGGCAATAAGCTTTGGTCGCCCACCAACGCCTTATCAATGAACGGAATGCCGGTAATCCAGTTTCCATGCTCGATTTCGCCCTGACCTTGTATATCGTTCTGCCGTCCGGCAAAATTCCACATGAAATAACGCCAGTACATATAGTTCAGCTGGTAGATGAAGAAGAACTTGATGTTGTCCCACTGGGTCGGAATCTTCACCATCAGCATTTCCCCGCATTGGTCGTACGGAACCTGACGGCCTTCCACGCCTCCCAGCCAACTCTCGTATGCCGCCGCATGCGCGTCGCTATACATACGCGGGAAAATCATGTTCTGCGCATACTTGTATTCATTCTTATGGCGCACCACTTCGTAGCTGTCCTTCTCGTCAGGATTTTCTTTCTCCTTGCGTTGGTACACCGGCGCACCTTCGGTCATGGCATATACGCATCCTCCGTCCACTTCTTCCAATGCGACTTTCGAAGCGTATGTCTGCCCATAGAAAAGCGGACGCGTACCGTATTGCTCACGTCCCAGGTATTCGCCCAAGGTAAAGATATCTTCGGGCGAGTTCTGGTCCATCGGCGTATTCGCCGAAGAACGGATGACGATGACGGCATACGAAGAATACCCTACCACCATCATCATCAGGCAGAGCAAAGAAGTGTTGAGCGTACGTGCGCTGACCCGGTATTTTTCGGGAAGATTGGCAAACAGATAGAATGCCAATACCGTCAGCACGATAATGCCGATAATCACACTGCTCACCCCGTGTCCGTAGAAAGGAATGCCCAGCAAGCCCACGGTAGTAAGGAAGGAAATATTCATCCGCTTGCGGCTCCGCAAGGTATAGCTTTCGTATATACCCCATACAAGGCTTGCCGCCAACAGGATAATATAGATAATGAGTCCGGTATTGAACGAGAACCCGAAACCATTGACAAACAAAAGCTCGAACCATCCGCCTATCTTCACAATGCCCGGCACAATGCCGTAAAGCACCACGGCAATCAATACCATCGAACCGCAAAGCGCCAACAGGCTTCCTTTCAGGTTGGCATTCGGATTCTTCTTATAATAATATACCAGCACTATCGCCGGGATACAAAGCAAGTTTAACAAGTGCACGCCGATAGACAAGCCCGTCAGATAGGCAATCAGAATCAGCCAACGGTCGCTATGCGCCTCTGTCGCACGGTTTTCCCATTTCAATATCAACCAAAATACGACGGCGGTGAAAAGGCTGGAGTAAGCATATACCTCACCTTCTACGGCACTGAACCAGAAGGTATCGCTCCACGTATAAGCCAATGCGCCTACCAAGCCCGAGCCCATGATGGCAATAAGCTTTCCGGCGGTCATCTCCTTTTCATCGGGACAAATCAGCTTCTTGGCAAGGTGCGTGATGCTCCAAAACAAGAAAAGAATACATGCCGCGCTCATCAACGCACTCATGATATTCACCATTCGTGCCACTTGCGAAGGGTCGCTCGTGAATTGGCTGAACAAATTGGCAGTAAGCATAAAGAACGGCGCACCGGGCGGATGGCCTACTTCCAGTTTATATCCGGTGGTAATGAATTCGGGACAATCCCAGAAACTGGCAGTCGGCTCAATGGTCATGCAATAGGTACATGCCGCGATAAGAAAAGCGAGCCAGCCTACCAGGTTGTTAATCTTGTTGTATTGTTTCATTATGAATGGGTTTGTTTAATTTCTCTGCCAAATTTGCATAATCGGCGCAAAGATAGTGATTTTCACCTCAGCACAGGTATGCGCCCGATAGTTTTTCGTTTTTTTATCATTACCCGCTTATTTCACCACAGAGAGCACAGAGGCACACAGAAGAAAATTTTAAAAAACTCTGTGTCCTCTGTGGTAAATATAAACATGCTACACCAGCCAGCCTTCCGGAATATCCGTATCCGCACGATAATCTAACCGGTGATTGACATACGCAATGCGCTTCACACGCTTCTGCACCGCCCCGATGTCATGGCTTACCAGAATAATGGCATGCTCCCGGTTGATTTCCTCCAGCAACGCATACAAACGAGCCTCGAAACGCTTGTCGATATACGTATTCGGCTCGTCCAGGATGACCACTTGAGGATTTGAGACCAAGGCACGCCCCAATAAGGCACGTTGCAGCTGACCTCCGCTCAATTGCCCGATAGCCCGCTTTTCCAATCCCTCCAGCCCCATGCGGACAATCACTCTCCGCACTTGTTCGTGCTGGGCAGGAGTAAACGGACGGAACAAAGACTTTTGCTTGTTCAAGCCTGAAAGCACCACATCGTACACGGAAATAGGAAACTTCTTGTCTATCGCGGTATACTGGGGAAGATACCCCATGCTGATGCCGGACACCTCCTCGCCTTCCTGATAAAAACGGACAGCCCCCGACACAGGGCGGAGCAAACCCAATATCAATTTGACAAGCGTAGTTTTCCCGCCCCCATTGGGACCGATAATTCCCAAGAAATCACGCTCGTATACATTCAGGTTTACATCCTCCAGCACCGTCTTGCGTTCGTATGCGGCAAAGATATGCTCCAATCGGATAATCGGTCGCAGATTCATAGCTTCTTGTTCGGGTTCGACAACACACGTGCAACGGCTCTCATCTCCCGTTCCCATTGATAGCTGAGCGGATTGATAGTCACCGTCGGGACATGCAGCTCACGGGCAATCACCTCCGCATTGCGGGTATCAAATTCTTTCTGGACAAATATCACCCCGACGTGCATCTCCCTGCACCGGGTAATCAACGATTCCAGTTGTGCGGGCGAAGGCTCTTTTCCTCCTTCTTCGATGCTGATTTGGGTCAGCCCGTATTCCCTGGCAAAATACGACAAGGCAGGATGATAAATTAGGAAAGCCTTTGGCGCATCCGGCAGATACGCCCTTATCTCCTTATCCAGATTCGTTATCTTCGCCTTCAATCCGGCGGCATTGGCTTTGTATTCTTCCGCATGCTCCGGGTCCAGCCGGCACATCACACGGGAAATATTATCCGCGATAATCCCCGCATTGGCAATCGAAGTCCAGATATGCGGCTCTACGCCTCCGGCATGAGCGTGCCCTTCCTCCCGTATCAAATCAATGCCTTCCGAAAGGTTGAAGAAAGGCACATCCTTCGCATTCTGCTGCAACTTGTCCGCCCAAGCCAATTCGTATCCGAGGTATCCTGCAAGCAGGAAAGCCCGGCTCCGGCTCAAGTCTATCATCTGCCGGGGCGTAGGGTCGTATGTCTCAGGGCTGCTTCCCTCCGGCACCATGCTCACCACTTGAAACCGGTCGCCTGCAATGGCTTCGGCAAAATAGCGCAACGGCTCGATGCTTACGGTGATAACCGGCTTCTGCCCAGCCTGTTGGCTCCCTCCGCAAGCCGTAAGAAGCAAGGCGATAAGAAGAAAAAGATAGGTTTTCATACATTGGTCTTTTGTTTCCTGCGCAAAAATAATCATTCTTGCCCATATATGCAAAACCCGAAAGACAAGCGACGAAGAGTAATACAGTAAAAAAATGTCCGTCAGGCACTTGCAAAGCACCTGACGGACATTCCTATTATCTGATGTCCTGTACCGTTCTTATTCTACACGCCGGAAAGTCACCTTTTCATAATATTCATAATCGCTCTCCACTTCATGTATTTCCATAACCAATGTCGTAGAATTTAACGTCAAAACCGTACAGTAGTCCCTGCCTATATAAAGCCGGTTCCCGTCCAAACTGAAATCGATACCGCTATATTCTACTTCCCATCTGCCACTTCCCGTATACCACCATGAAGTACATGTTCCATCGTCATAAAAGCCAAACCGGTTATAATCAGCCTCGATATATTCATCCTCATTTATCTCATCCACATCATAGTCCCACTCACTTCTATCACCATCAATGACTTCATAACCCTGGGCACGCACAGGTTCCCAAACACCATAAATCAAACCGGCATCTTCTATTCCTCCTTCATCATCTGAACATGAGACAAAAGAAAATGCAGAAACCAACAAAAGGCAAAGCAAGCCCCATACATTCGTCTTTTTCATAACATTAAAATTTAAATTAAACATAAACGAATCATTACCGTTATAGCCTACAAATGTAACATATTTTTGAGGAAATAAAAAATATGTCAAGAAAAAATCACCACTCGTTTATTTGCCCCAACGCATATAGTTGCGCCCCGTCCCGCACGTATATGGAAGCGGCTTTGCATATACGTGAAGGACAAGGCGGAAATGGGTGGGGAAAAATTATTGCTTGACATAATCTAAATGAACGCCAAAAAAGTCTTGCTCTTCACCACCTTCATTTTCTGCTGTCTCTGAATAAAGACGGAGGGTCGTTTCGGTCACATTCTCAATTATGAAACCTATTCCCAATGTTTCTCCTTCAAAGTCATAATATATCACAAATTTATTCGAATCTACACGATACCATCTCCCTGTCATTGGAGGAAGCCATGGAATAATAGATGTAGTAAATGTTCCGTCAGCTCTTATAGAAAAATCACCATACTTCCAGCCATGACCACCGCTTAGGTCTCCTACTTCAGAATATCCAACCAGCTTCCATTCACCTATTAACGAATCATTCTTTTCTTTCTTTGCCTCTTTCACTTCACCATAATAAATCTGCCCATCTGCAATCAAATAGGCCCGATAATAGTAGGTGACATCATCTTCCGCTATGATAGTCGTTTGGAATAGCCCTTCATCATTCCCACTTGCTGCATTGTGTGTCCCATAAAGCGTAGGATTCCCGCTTGTATCATAGCAAATGCCATATTCAGTGATGTTACAATCGGCTTGCAATGCCGGGTCAAAAGAACCTAACAAGGTCAATGATTCGCCTTGAGAAAGATAATGTTCTGTAGTTACACTTATTTCCGGTTCAATCTCTACAGAAGGGCTTGCCTCTATTTCACCGAAAATAGGCATATTTAATTTAGGTCGAATATAATACGTCTCATCTGTAGCTAAACCACTTATCATTTTCATAAAAGGATTAACCATATCCTCTGCTCTATAATAAAAAGTCCAGTTGTTTTCTATCGGCAACTTTACTTCATCCTTATTATATAACTGATAATCCACCTCAACAGGCACTATTAAATCATTCACTACATTTGATGTAATAACCGCTTGTGTCTTATCCGTAGCAGTGCGTTGAGCCTTTAAATCATCAAATCTTGGGAAAAGACTATATTCATGAGATAATAAAGGGAACGTAAGTGCACATTCTTTTACTAAATCCTCATCGTCTTCTTTACTACCAAACAATTCTCTAAAATCAATAATAGCTTGCCCTCTTGAATCTAAGAAGTTTAAAGCAATGGTTGTTTCTTGATTTTGTTCATAAAAATTAGGAGATCCAATGCCCTTCATTGAAGACTCTATGGAAGGTCCAATATCTGCGCTTAATTGCATAAGCGGCTTTTTGAAGAAAAGAGGTTGTATTATAAATGCAGCCTCAAGCCCCATTTTATATTTCCCATCCAAAGATAAGCCATTAAAATCAAGATTAAACTTTGGATTAGGCAACACATGAGCTCCCACTTTAAACCCTTCTCCTCCACGATAAAGCCCACCTGCTTGTATAGCAGCTTCTGCACCGAATCCTCCACTTACTTCAAAAGAACCTTCAAGTTCTCCAAAAACATTTATATCTATTCGAGGTTGCAAAATAAAAAGTATAACAGGAATAACTTGCACAGCTCTACTCTCTCCTAACTTAGTATTCTTTTCGACAAATATTTTAACAGGCATTTTACTAAATGAGAGAGAAGCCAATGTCCCATTAAATATCCTTCCGGAAGCTTCACCTTCAACCGAAATACCTACATTAAAAAATCTTTTAAATCCCGCCGTAAAAGAAACATATAAAGGAGTATTTTTATAGTGTTCTATTACAAGATTGCCTTTTACCGCAAAACCTGAATTTCCACTTAAACTTACAGATACATCATCATTAACTAAAGGGAGTTCTTTAATTATATAATTGGTTCCCTCGAATCCATCTGCATCCGAATACTTTTCCATTCCCCACGAAAGTGCTCTTGAATCAGAATCATCTGATTCTACTTCAAATTCAAGTTCTTGATTAATGCTTAGCTCATCAAAAGCCTCTGTTAATGAAGCTGGAACAGTATGTATTTCATAACTACCCCCACTTGATACAACTTGTTCTACCTTACCCATAAACCCATAAGGGAACTTTTCTGAATCTACACCGCATACAATAACTTGACCAACTTTAGGCAATTCTGACTCAGGGATAGCATTGCTAAGTTTAATGTTATGATCTGTTACAACATCGTTCTCCACATAGTTAAGAATATCTTCCGTAAGGACAAAAGCATTTTTACTTAACACAGCTATCTCTTCATCTCCTGCCGGTTCTTCCGGCTCCTCTATACCCGGTTCTTCCGTACCTCCATCCGGTTCTACCGGATCGTCTTTCGAACAAGATAATATTGTCATACCGCTTAACAATAGCATGAACAAATAAAAAGAAAATCTGCTTGCTTTCATAATACTAATTTTGTTTTGGTTGTCTTTTTACAATCGAATACTGATATAAAACCGCATGGAGCCGGTTTTCCACTTGATTTTATCATTCTCTCCCTTCAACATATCGCCCATGCTTGCATCTTCGTCCCAATATTCTTCATCCTCCAAGTTTCCAAGGTCAATGTTATTGTATTTCGTATTTCCCCATCTTCCCTCGATGCCGATGGAGATAATCTTGAACGAGACAGATCCGCCGAGGGTGAAAAACGTCCCATAGCCATGGTACAATTCCTCGCTTGCCACCAACATAGAATACGATGGAGCTACACGGAAATAGCCGCTCACTTTCAAGTGGTTGACAGGATTGATAGTGACCGAAGGGCCTACCTGTGTGCTGATTTCCATTTGCATCATATCATCGGAAACCTCTTCATCGCCTTCTGTATCAGGCAACGGGGGCAGATAACCGTCTTCGTAATAATAATCCCCATACCCCAAATAGTCGGCATTGCCGCCAAACACGCCGAACTTATCTTTATACTTCACAAAATTCAAGTCGTAAAAGGTCCAATCAATGCCAAACTTTATCATGCCAAGAATCGGTTTCTTATGCAAATAATACGTACGGCCTTGCCCATAATTAAAACCGATTTCACTCTTCCATGTTCCGCCTCCGTTTTCTTTCCGGGTCAAGCTTTGACTGACATAACCGATGTTCATGTATTTCCGGTGCTTGCCCCATACTTCCTGCAAGCGTTCGTTTTCTTTATTCTCTTTGATTTCGCCAGATAATGCCGTTACGGTTTGTTTCAACGAATCAATCACTTGCACCAATGAATCAGTGGGCTGAGAAGAAGATGACGCTTCATGTATGCCTTGCGCCATCGCCGGACACGATAAACCTATCAGTACTCCTATTATTATATAGACATATTTTCTCATCATGACATTCCTTTATTTAACTGGTTATTGAATCGATTGGTTTCTTTCTTGCACATAAATTTCCTTCACAAAATAATCAAGACCGTAGCGATGCAACCATACTTGTTGTCTAAAAAGTGCATCCTCCGGAATACGGAATGTCAATGCATCGCGCTCTTTATCTATCGAAACAATCTCTACCGGCTCTGAATTCAAGGCAATCACATCCCCTTCTTCAAAGAAACCTCCGGTGATGGTCACTTCATCCCCCGCGTAATACTCACCTTCCGGAAAACGGACGATATCCATCGGTTCCACATTGATATAATAATTGGGGAACAAAATCTCTTCTCCATTATGTACATACATGATGCGCATCTCGCCAATACCTATCAGACTTACTTTCAGACTATTCTCGTCTGAAGAGAGAAAAGGCATTTCAATCCATTCACCGGTAATCGGCACCGTTTGCCCTTGTTCATAATCATACTTGGTATATTGTACATAGACTTTATCGTCTTCTAAAGGAGTATCTCCGTAAATGGTAATATACCGGTCTGTTTCATCCGCATAATAATCGAAAGATTGTTCCATAATATTGTTTAAAACATTCAGGGCACACAATTCTCCTCTCCGCTCGTAATAAACCATAGCACTTCCCGTTGCGGCATTTGCCGGAAGTATAAAAGCCAGTTCCTTGTCGGTATGCCCGTCAATCCGTGCCTCTACCCGTTGGAACTCATCGGGAATACCATCCCCATTCGTATCAGGCATATCAGCATAATCCCCATTCTCAAGTTTTTCTTCATCCATATCCGGACTAATGCCTTCTACATACACTTTACTGATTTCCGAAAGAGCATTACCTTTTAATAGCACTTCCGACCCTAAATAAAACTCTCCAAAACCGGGTAACTGTACATAAAAGCCCTCTCCTTCTCCCCCGCTATAAGGAGCGCGTTCTTCTTCTACACACGCAGTTCCTATCCCTGTCATCAGTAATAACAAGGAAAAGGAAAACCATTTTTTTATTGTCCTCATATTTGATTTTTTGATAATATATCTTACCCCTACAAGTTTGCTAACAAAATTAAAGACAATATTTAACGTTCTCTAATAAAGGTATCAAAAAAGCGTCCCACTTCCAAAAATGGGACGCTTTTTCAAGTGTAAAGAAACAATATTCTATACTTAGCGGAAGCCAAACCATAACTTGATGCGGAAGCCTTCATCACCCTTGTTCACCTTGACGGTAGAAGAATTTCCGCCTAAGCCTTGCGAATTAACAGCAGGTATGTCGAGCAGGAAGGAAAGGTCGCCCGCAGGATATTGCTTGACAGAAAGTCCCCGGCTCTCACGGTCCCGTTGTTCCTCAGGAGTGAATATATGCAGGAAGAGCCCGTCTGTTTCACTATAAATATGCAAAGAAGGTCCATCCGGATTTTGCAGCGTAGCCCAATAAATTCCGGCATGATATCCTTTGAACTCCGGATAGACAATCGGAATGTAATATTCACCTGTAACGGTGTTGTTGTAGGCTTTCTGCCAAATGCCGTGGCGTGTCCCCCGGATGCGGTTTTTCCATACACGGTAAGGACCGTGTCCCAACCATTGCATTCCTTTTACGGCACGCTCCGGATAAGAGAAAGTGAAGCCTAAGTTATATACATCCTTGTCATAAAACGCGCCACGCCGGTTAAGAATCAGCGCATCCATACCCAGTAATCCGGAAGGGGTCATCCGCCAAACAATAGAATCAGTTCCTCCCGTATACTTCACGGTGAATACGGCTGTATCGCCTTGCATCCGTACTGCAGAAGAAGATACTTCAGCTTTCATACCAACAGGAAGCGGTCCCCGGCTTAACGGAATAAGTTGTCCGTTTCGCGTAAGGCTGAGAAGCATACCGTCTGTCCGGCTAAAAGTGGCACGTACTTCTCCGGCTTCAAGCATGACACTGTCTTCGTCCAGCTGATAACGGGCCGGCATTGTGGAGACCGTTCTCTGATAAGCTTCAAAATAAGCATGGGCATTGCGGATAGGATACGTCCATGTACATACCGTATCGCCAGCCGCATTGTATGCTTCCAGTTCCAGCATATCGGCTTGCCGGAAACCTTCGGGCAGGGTAAAGCGAGCCGTTCCGGTCTCACCTGGGGCGATAGCAGGCAGTTGGACATCGCCTTCAGCCAGACACACGGGAACTTCGGGAGATAAGGGAGTCTTCCATACCCGCCACTTCATGCGGGCTTCATCCAAGCGGCTGAACAAATATTCGTTAGTCACCCGAAAAGTACCGTCAAAAGAACCAGTCATACGCATCGGCGCTATTTGTATAGGTGACCACACTTCACGGACGGTATAGAAACTTCCTTCGGGCTGACGGTCGGCACTGACAATGCCATCAGGCGCATTGGGACCATACGTATCCATCTGTCCGGTATCGGTACGATGCAAAGCCTCATCCACGTAAGCCCATGTGAATCCTCCGGCAAAGAGGGGACTGGTACGGAACTTCGCCCACAAACCTTCCAAGCCGGCTCCTTGCCCCCGGTCATACAGTCCGTGAACAAATTCCGTCATCATGAATACATTCTGCCCGCGTTCCATACGATACACATTGTCTTCTCCATTAGGGTAATGTCTTGTGTCCAATCCGTTAAAATTGGCCCACGGATGGATGACATGCCGTTGCTGAGGGTCATAATCGGCAAAACGGTCATCTACGGTAGTATTCCATCCGCCTTCGTTTCCATTGCCCCAAAGGAAGATGCAAGGATGATTGACATCTCTGGCTATCATTTCAGGAAGCAAGCGTGCGGCAATGCTATCGCTATAACTGTTCTGCCAGCCAGCCAATTCGTACACATAAAGCAAGCCCAACGAGTCGCAAAGCTGCAGGAAATGCTTGTCGGGCGGATAGTGCGAACGTACGGCATTCATGTTCATCTGTTTGATAAGGCGGGCATCCTTCAAGTCGAGTTCCCGACTTACGCTACGTCCGGTTTCAGGGTCGAAACAATGCCGATTGGTACCTTTCACCAACAATTTGACTCCATTAAGATAAATACCATCAGCTGGTCGGAACTCCACGGTTCGGAAACCGATACGGTCTGCCATCTCGTGAAGGAGGTTTCCGTCCGCATCCAGCAAACGCAGGGTGAGCTGGTAAAGATGGGGATGTTCAGGATCCCATTTCCGGATATTATCCCATTGCGCCGTAAGCGTTTGTTGAGAAGCAGTGGTAAGGTCGAACACCCGTTGTCCCACCAGAGAAGCCGAAGCGACCGCTTTCAGTTCCATCTCCAGCCGGGAGCCTTCTTTCAAGTTAGCCATATAAACATCGGTGCGTAATGTACCATCGGCACGTGCATCCACGGCAAATCGTTCGATGTGTGTCTGTGGTTTTGCTTCCAAATAAACAGGCCGGTAGATACCCCCGAAGAGCCACCAGTCCGCCCTGCGTTCGGCTGCATTGACCGACTTGTCATCCGATTGTTTCTTGACCGTTACTTCCAGTTGGTTCTTCGCCCCGAAGCGCAACAAATCCGTAATGTCATAAGAGAAGCGGTAGAAACTTCCTTGATGGACAGGTCCTGCCGGCTCGCCATTGACTTTTACCTCCGCATCGGTCATCACACCTTCGAAAACGATGCGCACCTGTTTGTCTTTCCACGCTTTCGGTACCCGGAAATTATGCCGGTAGATGCCATATTCATCGTGGAAATCGTGCTCGCGATAAGCATCGTACTGCTTTTCGCTTTCACGCTCCTTATAAATATAGTAGCGTCCGTAGGTATAGCCACCGAATCCCTGCTGTTCCCAACAGGAGGGTACTTCGATGGAGTTCCATTTTCCACTGTTCATTCCTTCCGAACACCAGAAGTCCCACGTTACGGTATGTTGCGCATCCGTTCCGGAGAGATACTGCACTTCGGTTTGTTGCGCCCCTGCCGGGAATAGGTTGCAAAGGGCACACAGCACGAGATAACAAAATCTTTTCATGGTCTATTTCTTATTTATTAGTTTCAGTAGGGAATACATAAAATCTACGGTTCGTGTTGAAGTCGAGCATCCACTGGTCTACCACAACGTGATTATCCAGTGCCGTGATGGTCAGGGTGTGTTGCCCTTTCGTCAAAGTGTGTTTCGTATTCTTCACGGCTTGTCCGCGCAATACATTCTTCTTCCACGTCTCTGTCCGTCCTTTTTCGCGGAAAGAAATGACAATGGGTTTTTCCCCATCCAGGCTGACCGAGAAACGGATGTCTCCTTTGTCGTTGGGCTGGGTAGGAATGACGGCTGTGCGCAATACGGCTTCCCCTTCTTGCGGAGAATCAAATTCATAAGTCAGCGAACCGCCCTTGGGAAGCACAACCGCATTCATGCTGTGTCCCAACATCTGAACGGTATACGCTCCTTCCGTAGCCCGATTGTAATCACAGGCATCTTTAGCCAGATACCATGAATCCTTCTCCGTTCCATCTTTCAATGGATGCATGACATCAGATACTTTACGAATGGAATCCACTTCGGCATCGGTCTGCCAGACGGGTAAAATAGGCGGGAAGAAAACATACAAGTCACGGGGATTGTAGCACATGGAATATTTCCACTTGCCTCCAGCCATTCGATTGTTATAGAAATCTGTCAATTGTCGTATCTCCTGATAGGCTTTCTGGCTTTCGGCACAAGCACGGAGCATGGCTTCATCCCGTCCCCATAACGTCTCATCGCATTGCCCCATGGCATACGAACGGGCACGCTGCGCTTCGAGCATCTTCCGTGCCATGGCTTCCGCCGCTAACTAAAGCCCACTTTGTAAGCCAGGTCCGAGATACGGATGTGAGGGTCGGCATCCATCAGGCTGCATGCCGCTTTCAGACGGATGGAGCGGATGAAGCCGGTCGTATTCTGCCCCGTAAGCGACTTCAGTTTCTTGTGCAGGCTGGTGCGGCTCACCGACATTTCTTCTACGAATTGCGATACATCGAAATCGGGGTCATCCAAATGACGTTTCGCACAGGCAATGGCATCTTGCAGGAACTTCTCGTCTTCGGAAGGTATGCTGGAAACGAATTGCAGCTTCAGATGGTGCATCTTGTCGGTTTCCCCTTCTTGCAAGGATTTCAAATTGTGCTGCATCAACCTGCGGTAGACCATCCAGCGTATGAAACCCAAAAACGAAATGAACAGCAACAGATACATAAGATATGCCCACCAAGTTGCCCAAAAAGGCGGCTCTACCACGATTTCCATGCTTCGCGGTTCTCCCCAGTCTCCGTTCTCATTTGTGGCACGCAACTCGAACGTATAAGTACCCGGAGGAAGTTTCGTATACCGGGCATTACGGTTATCTGTTCCGGCATATCTCCAATCTTCATCAAACCCATGCAAGCGATAAGCATATCCGTTCTGCCGGGGCTGGTTATAGGTAAGCGAAGCAAAACAAATGGAAAAATTCGTGTACGAGGACGGTATGGTCAGCCGCTTTGTAAAATCGGGCGCAAAAGGGGTGACAACATCCCGCTCCTCCGCAGGCATGGATTCTACAGACCGGTTATCCAGCAAAATCATGAATGGCATATACATAATCGGAAGAAAGAGAATGCGGATTCCTTTCTTCATGCCGGTATATGTTGTCGATGATAAGTTTCTTGTCCGAAGAAAAACGTGCCTTGAGCAGACCGTTTCCATTGGTTCCAATCCATATTACGCCACGCGAATCCTGAAAGAGCGACAAGACCGATTTTACCTCTTCTTGCGGATAATGGGTAAATGTCCGAGTCTTTACGGCATAACGGTACAGCCCGTCCTGCCATGTACCGATAAGCAAATCGCCCTGCTCGTCTTCCAGCATGGCCTGAACATTTACGCGTTCGGGGACCGTGCCTTTACTGTTCTTCCGGGTCATCAAGAGCAACGTATCCCGTTGTTCATCATAACAGGCAACACCCCGTATGTATCCACAATATACCTGATTCCCTTTCGACACCAGAATTTCATTGACCCGGTGCCTGTCAATTCCCTCAAGCTTCATCCTGCGCATATCCCCCGTACGCTTGTCAAGCATGCAAAGCCCTTCGTGCGTACCAATCCAAAGATGATGGCTCCTGTCCTCAGCCACACAAAGCACATTGTTGTTTGCCAGCAAGCCGGGCGTATACAAATTCGACGTAAGTGCGCACTTCATATCCGTCATAACGGAACAAGCCGTAAAAAGTAGAAATCCAGATAAACCCGTCGCGGTCTTGGTAGATATGATGCACCATATTATTGGGCAATCCTTCAGACGTAGAAAAGTGGCGAAACGTCAGATTGTCCAACCGTCTTTCTGCTGCATGGATGAAAGAACAACAGAACACAACGAGAATACATATAAGTGCTTTCATATTTTCCGGGAGAAAAAACAAACTACATATCCGATTACGAAAGTACGGCTTTTTCTTCTCTTTACCAATAGGGAGCAACAGGTTTTCCTCAAAAAAACAGGAAGCCTTTCTCCTGAAAAAAGAGAAGGCTTCCCGTAATTATTATGAATGAAACGACTTGATTTTTATTTCGGTTGCTTGCCGATGTAAGCCAAGATACCGCCGTCTACGTACAATACATGGCCGTTTACGAAGTCGGATGCATCTGATGCCAAGAATACAGCCGGACCCATCAGGTCTTCAGGAGTTCCCCAACGGGCAGCAGGAGTCTTCGCTACGATGAATGCATCGAACGGGTGACGAGAGCCGTCTGCCTGACGTTCGCGCAACGGAGCGGTCTGCGGAGTAGCGATGTAACCCGGGCCGATGCCGTTACATTGGATATTGTATTCGCCGTATTCAGAAGCGATGTTACGGGTCAGCATCTTCAGACCGCCTTTAGCAGCTGCGTATGCAGATACAGTTTCACGGCCCAATTCGCTCATCATAGAGCAGATATTGATAATCTTTCCGTGACCTTTCTTAATCATGCCCGGAATAACGGCTTTCGATACGATGAACGGAGCGTTCAGGTCTACATCAATCACTTGACGGAATTCAGCAGCTGTCATATCGCACATCGGAATACGTTTGATAATACCTGCATTATTTACCAGAATATCGATAACGCCCACTTCTTTTTCCACTTGTGCAATGAAAGCGTTTACGGCTTCTTCATTGGTTACATCGCATACATAACCATGTGCGGTGATGCCTTTTTCCTTATAAGCAGCCAAACCTTTGTCTACCAATTCTTGTTTGATATCATTGAACACAATCGTCGCACCTGCTTGAGCAAAAGCAGTAGCAATAGCGAAACCGATACCGTAAGAAGCACCTGTTACAAGAGCTACCTTACCCTCTAATGAAAAATTAACCATAATGTTTTTTTAAGTTTTAATATTAAATTAAGTAACTAAATCGTTTTGCCTTTATCCGTATGGTCTGTGGGCACGGAATCCGGTAACGCGCACAAATATACAAATTCTTTTATTATTGTGCCAAAATTTCACAAATCTTATCTTGAAAAAGACGTGCTTTTCTTCCACTTAATATATTTTGATTAATGATAGCGAACGCAAGCAAGTCCCCCTTTGCCGAACGGACATATCCGGCAAGCGAACTGACCCCCTTTACGGTTCCTGTCTTGGCATGTACGTTGCGGAACGCATTGCTTTTCCGCATCCGATAACGGAGGGTTCCGTCTACACCCGCTATCGGCAAGGCTGCATAGAAAGGCTCGAATACCTCTTTGTGGGCATAGGCATACTTCAGGTATTCCACCAACAGGTCGGGCGAAATGTAATTGTACATCGACACGCCGCTTCCGTCTACAATGCTATAGTCATCCGGCTCTTTCTTAATCTGATGCCGCATGAAACGCTTTACCGCCTTTTGCGCATCTTCCGCACCGATGCCTTTCCGCTCCGAACCGCCAATCGCCAAATGATAGAACAAAGCCTCGGCACACAGGTTATCGCTCTTCTTCAAGGCACGCTTCAATACCGCTTCCAGCGGACGGGACACCTTATATATATAGGTAGCCTCTTCGGGACAAATCCCATACGCCAACGAATCCAGACCGACGCGTTTTTGCCTCAGCTTATAGGCGAACGTATGCACAAAGAAATCCTGAGAAGAAAACATGCTCAGCAATTGCCCGCAGGCACGGTTGGCGTTCCCCGTGATGTGAATCGCATTCTCGTTATGCATCCAGTCGCGCTCGATTCTCAACCTTCCACAATGGGGGATATGGCTCACGGCACGGTTATCAATGACATAATAATCCGATTCGGGAGTGACCTCCACCTCGGGACGGTGCCCTCTTTGCGCAGGCTTTACCGATACGCTTACACACCCCCGGTTGAGCATCAGGGGAGACAGATAGGGCTGGAATGAATATTGCGCGTCGTCCCATGCCCAGCCCGAGCCCCAATACACGGAATCCATCACCGACACATCCGCCACCAGTTTCCCCTCGATGCTGCGGATGCCTGCCCGGAGAACCGCATCCGCCAGTTCATCCAAATCTTCTTCCATAAATTCGGGGTCGAAGCCTCCTATCAGCATCAGGTCTCCGTGCAAGACACTGTCCTGCCCTATGGTTCCGGTATATGCCAGACGGGTATCAAACGTATACGATTCGCCCAGCCGAGCCAAAGCCGTGACCGAGGTAATCACTTTCTCTACCGAAGCGGGACGGTACAGTTTCCGGTCCTGATAGGCATACACCGGCTTGCCTTGGGTCAGGTTGAAGACCGAAATGCCCACTTCGGACGTCTGCAAAAGGGCAGAAGACGAAACCAACGAATCGAGCCGGACGGTGATGTCCTGCCCGTATAGCCGGAATATTCCTGCCCAAAGCAATAACAGTAAGCCCAGTTTTCTCATAAACTCTTCTTAATCATTTTTTTTCTTGAAACGCGGATTAACGCAGATTTACGCAGATAATTATTTAATTATCAATCGTATTAATTTCTTTCTATCCTATCATCATTTCATGTTATACATGCCAATCACAAATCCCTGAACAATTCGCCCACCGTGGGATGCGGAAATACATACCGCCGGAAGGCGTCTAACGTACCTCCGTCTTCTACCAGCATGCCGCCCAGCACGATAAGTTCGGAAGCCGGATTTCCCAACAGATGCACACCCAGCACCTTATTATCGGCATCCGCCAATACCTTCACCCAACCGTTCTCGCCCTCATTCTCGGCAACGAACCGTCCGGAATACGTCATCGGGAACTTGATTGCCCGATATGCGGTGCCTTCCTTTTGCAAGGCTTCTTCGGTCTTCCCTACCGATGCCACTTCGGGATGCGTGTACACTACGCCCGGTATGGCGCGGTAGCTCATCGTGTCCGTTTTGCCCAGAATTGCCCCCACGGCTATTTCGGCTTCCCGCACCGCCGTATGCGCCAAGAGGGAAACCCCGTTCAGGTCTCCGCATGCATACACGCCCGGAACAGAACTGCGGAGCTGCCCGTCTACCTTGATGCAGCCTCTCTCTGTAGTTTCCAGCCCCAAGTTCTCCAGCCCGAAACCTTCCGTCACCGGACGGCGCCCTACGCTCAAAAGCAACCGTTCCGCCGCGACACAATCTTCCACGCCCGATGACTCATAACATACATAGACGCCCGAATCGCCTTGCTTCAGCTGGGTGACCTTGGCGCCCAGCCTGAAATCCACGCCCCGCTTGGCATATCCGGCACGGAGCAAAGCGGCTATCTCCCGGTCGATGCCGTTCAGTATCTCGTCCATCATCTCAATCACGGTCACCTTCACGCCCAAATCGCAGAAAAACGAGGCGAACTCCATTCCGATAACGCCTCCCCCCACGATAATCAGCGACTGGGGGACTTCCTTGTTGTCGAGCGCTTCGCGATGTGTCCAGTATGCCACTTTATCAATGCCCGGAATGGGCAGGATAACCGTCCGGCTTCCCGTACACAACACCAGGTTCTCGCACGCATACGTCTCTTCGCCACAACGCACGGTATGCTTGTCTACGACGAATGCCTCTCCGTTCACCAATGTGACATGCGCCGCGGCAAGTTTCGCCTTGATGCCCAGCACCAGCTTGCGCACCACCTTCGACTTGCGCGCCACCATCTTCGGCAAATCGCACGTAACTGCATCGGCACTTACATGATACTTGCGGGCGTTCACGCAACTATAATAAAGCTTCGATGCATATAAGAGCGTTTTCGTAGGAATGCAGCCCTCGTTAAGGCATACGCCTCCCACGCTGTTCTTCTCAAACAAGACCACACTGAGTCCCGCCTTTCCGGCAAGTTCGGCGGCGGTATATCCGGCAGGTCCCCCTCCGATAATCGCTACTTGGTATTTCATGGTATTCTTCTATGTAAGGTTCGTTTACTCTTCTACGTACTCCATCATCGGATTCGCCTCTTTCATGCAGGAAATGAACTCCCGCCGGTCTTTCGGGTCCACCGTGGCATGCCCCTTGGTGTGGCGCAACACAATCTGCTGGCTCTTCCATGCCTGCTTGCGGTAAATCAGCTTCGATATGCCGTGCAGGCGCTGTACGCCGGTAAACCCGCGGCGAATCCATACATCCCCGTTGTCCCTTATCTGGATACGGACCAGGAGCTGGTCTAATGTCAACCCCAACGGACCCAGCAAGCCGAACAAGCCCCAATAATTTTCCCTGTCCAAGCAGAGCCAGACTATTGCCAATGCCAGTACCACGATGAGGGAAACCCACTGGTACGAGATTTTCCGGACTCTAAATGATTTTGCCATAACGCTTTTGTTTTTATTCTGTATTCGGTTTATTATCTGCATTCATTTTCTTTTGCACCCATGCCATAAAGTCCCCGGCATGGCGGGGAGATACCTGCACGGCGTTTTCTTTCCCATCTTTCCGATAGGCGATTTCAATCCGCTCCACGGACAATGCCGGAGCGAGGGAGCACGACTTCACCCGCCTCATGCCTGTTATCGAACGGATTTCGATTTCGGTGTCCGGAACAAAACGCCCGCTTTCTATCCGCAGCCTCCCGTCTTCCGTAAGGATATAGCACGTATGAATCAGCATTTCAATCTCGAACACCATTGCCACGGCCGTCAGAATCATGAGGACCGTGTGATGGAACCAAAAGAAATCCAAAAGCAGGAAAGCGGTAACGCCCATGAGAAGCCAATACCACCAGCCTACTTTCGAATGGAATGTCCTGTACATTATCTTGCTCATTTTCGTATTTCTCGGTGAAGATAGTAAATAATTTAGAGAAAACGGCAAGTTCAGCCGAAAAAAAGAAGAGAGCGGCATACGGGCATAGGAGTTTTTTTGTAGTTTTGCATCCAACATATACGTAGTATCTATGATAAGGAAATTTGATTTTCTCGTTATCGGTTCAGGGATTGCCGGAATGAGTTTTGCGCTCAAAGTGGCGCATAAAGGTTCGGTCGCGTTGATTTGCAAAGCCGGATTGGAAGAAGCCAATACCTATTTTGCACAAGGAGGAATCGCTTCTGTGACCAATCTGAAGGTGGACAATTTCGAAAAACACATTCATGACACCATGGTCGCAGGCGACTGGATAAGCGACCGCGCCGCCGTAGAGAAAGTGGTGCGCAACGCACCCGCCCAAATCGAACAACTCATCCAATGGGGGGTGAACTTCGATAAAAAGGAGGACGGAGAGTTCGACCTGCACCGCGAAGGCGGGCATTCCGAGTTCCGCATCCTGCATCATAAAGACAACACCGGCGCCGAGATACAGACCAGCCTGATAGAAGAAGTGAAGCGTCACCCGAATATCACCGTCTTCACCAACTTCTACGCCGTGGAAATCATCACCCAGCACCACTTGGGAATCATCGTCACCCGCCATACGCCGGGCATCAAGTGCTACGGCGCATACGTATTGAACGAAGCCACGGGCGAAGTCGACACCTTCCTCTCGAAGGTGACGGTAATGGCTACAGGCGGATGCGAAGCGGTTTACCGCCATACGACCAACCCGCTGGTGGCTACCGGAGACGGCATCGCAATGGTCTACCGCGCCAAAGGCATCGTGAAGGATATGGAGTTCATCCAGTTCCACCCCACCGCCCTGTACCATCCGGGCGACCGCCCCAGCTTCCTGATTACGGAAGCCATGCGGGGATACGGCGGCGTGCTCCGCAACCTGGCGGGTGAGGAATTCATGCAGAAATACGACCCGCGCCTGTCTCTGGCTCCACGCGACATCGTAGCCCGCGCCATCGATAGCGAAATGAAGCAACGGGGAGAAGACCATGTATTCCTCGACGTAACCCATAAAGACCCCGAAGAAACCAAGAAGCATTTCCCGAACATCTATAAGAAATGCCTCAGCCTGGGCATCGATATCACCAAAGACTATATCCCCGTAGCACCCGCCGCCCATTATCTGTGCGGAGGCATCAAGGTAGACCTCGACGGACAATCGAGCATCAAGCGCCTGTATGCCTTGGGCGAATGCTCGTGCACCGGCCTGCACGGAGGAAACCGCCTGGCTTCCAACTCCCTGATAGAGGCAATCGTCTATGCCGACTCTGCCGCCCGTCATGCCTTGAGCGTACTCGACCGGTACGATTTCAACGAAGACATTCCGGAATGGAACGCCGAAGGAACGATGAACAACGAGGAACGCATCCTGATTACCCAAAGCATGAAAGAGGTGAACCAAATCATGGAAGCCTACGTGGGAATCGTGCGGAGCAACCTCCGCCTGGTACGTGCATGGAACCGCCTGGATATCTTGTACGAAGAGACCGAACGCCTCTTCAAGCGCGTAAAGGCTTCGCGCGAGATATGCGAACTCCGCAACATGATTAATGTAGGTTATCTGATTACCCGCCAGGCAATGGAACGCAAAGAAAGCCGGGGCTTGCACTATACCATCGACTATCCGCACGCCAAGCGGACCGAAGAAGAACAAGCGCTTTGATACGGAACACATATTTGAACACAGAGGCATGGAGGCACAGAGAAAATATCTCTCGTATAGAAGCTGTTTTGAATTTATCGTGCGCTGATTTGGGATGAGTTTTTGAGGCATTTTCGCTTCTGTGATGAGGAAGATAGCGGGCTATCTGACGAAGAACAGGAGCGGAAAGGACCAAAAAATCGCCCAAAGCACACACGAAAACGGATGCATCAAGCCAAGAAAAACTTTTTGGAGAAATTCAAAACAGCTTCTAGTATATCAGAATAAAATCTCTGTGCCTCCGTGCCTCTGTGTTCAAATAAAATCCCTCATCTGCCTTATTTATAAGACTTCTGGTAAATGCCCAAAACTTCTTCATCGGTCAACGGGCGCGGGTCGAGCGTAAAGAGATTGCCCATGGTTTCGCGCGCGTTCTGAACCATCTTCGGGAAATCCTCCAGCTTGATGCCCCAATCGCTCAACTTAATCTCGTCTACACGACATTCTTTCTGCATCCGGAGCAGCGCATCGATGAAATCGCTCGGACGGTTGCTCTTCTGCTGGGTCATCGCCTCAGCCATCTTCATGTAACGCTTCATGCTATCGTTGCGGAACGTCTCGAAATAAGCCGCACTGATGGCTATCAGCCCCGCCCCGTGCGGAAGCTCGGGATAATAAGCGCTCATGGCGTGTTCCATCGAATGCTCTGAAATGCAGCACGAGGTAGCTTCCACCAGCCCGGCAAGGGTGCTTGCCCACGCCACCTTGGCACGTGCCTTCAAGTCGCGCCCGTCGTTTACGGCTACAGGCAGATACTTGTAAAGCAGGCGGATGGCCTCCAGCGCATACAGGTCGCTTATCGGCGTAGCGCAGTTCGCCAAGAAGCCTTCGGCGGCATGAAAGAATGCATCGAAGCCTTGATAAGCGGTCAAGTGAGGGGGAACCGTAAGCATCAGGGAAGGGTCGATAATCGAAAGGGCGGGGAAAGTCAGCGGACATCCGAAACCGATTTTCTCCTGCTTCTCCTCGTTAGTGATTACCGTCCAGGGGTCAGCCTCGGTTCCCGTACCTGCGGTGGTAGGTATGGCAACAACCGGAAGGGCTTTCGTCACGGGACGTCCCTTGCCGCTTCCGCCTACGATATAATTCCAATAATCCCCGTCATTGCATGCCATGATGGCAATGGCTTTGGCTGAATCGATGCTGCTTCCGCCTCCCAGGCCGATGATGAAATCACACTTCTGCTCACGGCAGATAGCCGCGGCTTCCATCACGTGTGCCTTAATCGGGTTAGGGAGTATCTTGTCGTACACAATGGCAGATACATCGTTTTCGGTCAGGTATCCTATTACTTTATCCAAGTATCCGTATTTTCTCATGGATGTTCCGCCTGAGATGACTATCATGGCTTTCCTTCCGGGAAGCGTCTCGGTAGCTAACTTCTTTATCTCACCGCATCCGAACAATATCTTGGTCGGTACGTACAAACTGAAAATAGGATTTGCGTTCATATCTGTTTGCTTTTAAAAGTTCATGTTTTTCAAAGATACGAATAAAAACATACGTTGATACCGCTAAAGTGTTAAATATTCCTTGCCGGCAAGCATTGGCATCCGGAAAGGAGAAAGAACGGCTGGAGAAGAAGGGACCACGGCATGCATAAGCCATTGTAAATAATTAGCTTACATCACACGGTTTGGTTTCAGAGAAGTTTAGATATACTGAAACTTTAGTTTTAATGCACTGAAACTACAGTTTCAGCATATCAAAACCACAGTTTCAGTGCATTAGAACAGGATAAGGATTCCCCTATTCAATGCGGAGCAAGAAAGACGAGGCGGAAAAGGAACGCTTCTTCCACTACACGCTTTGCCTCATCTTCCGCCTGATAAGCGTCTACACGGTCTATACCGAGAAGGAGCAAAGCCAGGGACGTGCCGACTGCATCGTAGAGACTGATGACTATATCTTCGAGTTCAAGCGCGACGGCACGGCGGACGAAGCCTTGGCGCAGATAGAGGCAAAAGGCTATGCCCGGCCCTACGAAGCCGACCCACGCACCTTATATAAAATAGGAGTGAACTTCTCTTCCGAAACGGGAACGGTGGAGGACTGGAAAACCGTCTGATTTACGATTTGACTATTTACGATTTACTATTTGTGAATTTCGCAAACAGTCCATGTAGGGGCGTATCGCATACGCCCGAATGCACAAACTTATCCACGCGAATGCTTTCAGGGCGTATGCGATACGCCCCTACAGTTCATTGAGTGAAATGCGGAATCCAGTGTGACAGGGAAGTCTAGTATCGCAGGTAGACACAAAAAAAGCGACCCTTTCGAGTCGCTTTTTTATTTATAGAGTAATCGGTTAGGATTATTCGCCAACTTTTACAGTTACAGGAACGGTTACATCCAATTCGTAACCCCAAGCATCGGTAATCTTAACAGGCAAGTCGATATCTGTATCGTTAGACAATGAACGTCCCTTGATATTGATAGCTCCTTTATGGAGAACTTTATCATCATCTACCCATGCGTTCGTCATTACAGCAGTATTGATGTAATGTTCTTTATCTACGCTCGGAGTAACACTTTGTATTTGTTTATTCTTCCATACAGGAGAATTACCTACAACATCTGGGAAGATATACAAATTATTATTGTTATAATCACGACCTTCGATATCCTTTTCAGTAATATCAACGCCAGCTACAAGGTCATTTGCGCTAACAATTAAGCGTTCACCAGTCAATACGGCAATAGATCCTTCGTAAACCGGACTCATCAAGCGGATTTGGAATGAGTATTCATCAGCACCGTCTGCTACGTACTTCCAAGTGTAATAGTTGTCTTTAGTAACTTTAACTGTTACAGCTTCACCGTATGCATTGTCAGGCTTACCATCCTTAATACCATTTACAAGTCTAAGAGTAGCAGCTTCTGACAATTTTCCTTCGCTGTCAAGTTTTGCAAAGTGATATTTGCCTGCAGTATCTTTTGTATTGCCCCATTCGAACAAGTCTGTAGCATCATCATTTCCAATCTTACCAGTAACTTCTACATTTGCATCGGCTACATACTTGCTGAAGTATCTTTCAAGTTCTACAGCATCAGATGCCTTTCCTTCGGTGCCTGCAGTACCAATATTTTCTTTAGTACCATCATTGTAGAAATAAGCATTGATAACACCATCAGTTACATAACCATCACGAATTGCGAACAATGTAGACAATTCAGGAATGCTGAGTTCGAACGGAACTACGATAGTATTCAACTCATCACCTCCACCAACGAATGTAATCTTAGCATAGTAAATCTTATCTACGCTGAATACGCTAGAAGCTCCTACTACGCTGGTGCTACCTTCATTTTCAATGGCGAATTTCATGTCAACTGCGTCTTTGATTGCATCAACTTCCTTATCTCTATCAGCATTTACAAAGATCAAGTCAATACCGCTATTGTTAGTTGCAAAAGAGCTTGTTTCATCCTGAACAACAGCTACGCTGCTAGCATTCTTAACGGCATTCTTGCAATCTGCATCGGTAAAGTATTCAACTTTATATCCGTCAACCTTTCTCTTCCATGCATTCAGTTGGTCACCCAAGCCGTCAGTCATAGTCTTCATGTCAGCGAAGAATGCATTCTTGTTTTCGATAGAAGATTTATTTTCATCGTCAACAATAGTCCATTCACGAACTGCATAGTCTGCATCAGCTACAATCTTGTTAGATACTTCAATCTTAATCGGTTGAGCACGATATACGCCATTATTGTCCAATGTATGTACAGTCAGGATAAAGTCTGCTTTTGTGATGATATCCGGATCTGCATTGATAGTGAATGTGTGTTTTTCCTGATCGAAAGTAATGTCGAACAAGTCAACATCATAATCTTCAGCTGTCAACCACATATCGTAAACTTCAGACATATCATCTTCTACGGCAACCGAATGTGCTATCTTAGCGTCAACTTTTTTCGTATATACCCCTTGAGTACAAGTGTAAGCTTTAGTAGCTCCAGATATCAGTGTTTCTGTACCTGCCGCAACATGATTTGTCTTATTATTATCAATAGTGTAATAATCCCAATCAGCAGTAGCATTTGCTAATGATACAGCAAACTGATACTTGCCACGGCATGCGTTAGCAGCGTTCAGTGCATACAAAATATTAGCACCGCTAGTAGTAGTCAAGATGCTTTCATAGTCATCCCTTAGCACATCTCCATTTTTAACTTCTAACGGCTTCATAGACAATGTATACAATCCGTTTCCGTAACCAGCACGGCTGGTTATATTATTACCAGTAACATAGTCTTTATATTCAGCAGCTTCGAAGATAACTCCCGGAAGAGTTTCGTTCTTGCTATTAGTCAAAGAAAAATCAACCAATGCAGCATCTACACTAACCGGATTGATACGTGCAGCAATTTTTGCAGCTGAAGTCAGGATTACTTCATTAGAAGTAACTGTAGTTCCTGTCAATTTTTCCCATCTTTCTTTGTTGGTTTTTGCATCAAACGCATACTGATTAACTTTGACAATTTCGCTAGTCGGCGTAATTTGACCATCGGTAGCATTTCCAATCAATTCAGCGTCAATGCTAGTAATAGCCGATGCAGCAGAAGGCAACTTAACCTCCTGAGAACCACCGTTAGCATCTACGATAGTGAAGGTAAAGCCTTCAGCTTCGCTACCAGAAACCGTAATGCCTGATACGGGGATCTTGGTATCGGTATATTCACCGTCTTCGCCCAAAACCCACCAAGTTCCATTCTGTTGCTTGGTCAAACCTGCTTCCACTTCAGCCTCAGTCGGTTGAGTAGTAGTATAATATCCAGTACCTTCGCCATTGATGATTACTTCACCGTCTTCACCGATAGTCACAGTTTGAGAAGGCTCTCCACTTTCGGTTTCTACAGTAATCGGAGTAGTAGTACCGTCATTAAAAGTAAAGGTGATGGTGTTTCCATTGCCTGACACAGCGGTAACATACTTACCGTTCTGAACAGCATTCTGCAATTCAGTGATTGCGCTCTTCAAATCAGTAATTTCCGTGCGCAGACCG